>Ga0118677_10004924_pt1 | contig 23875 bp, 15 predicted proteins | sample AliMusrvi5mmetaG_FD_86154 | JGI IMG/M metagenome (GOLD analysis project Ga0118677, IMG submission 86154)
CACCGAGACCTGGCGCGGGGACATCGATCGCGGCACGGGCTGGCTGGGCTGGGCCTGGCTCAGCACGGGACGGGTCACGGGCCTGGCGTTCATGCTGCTGGGACTGGGCGTCTGGCTGGTTTGGCGTCGGCGGCCGGTGACTCAAGTCAGGAGCTCTAAATGATCAGCCTGCGCGCCGAAGAAGGCGCCCCCCGACTGGACCGGTTCCTGGCCGACCGCTTTCCCGAGATCCCCCGGGCCCGCTGGGACGTCCATGTCCGCACGGGCGAGATCAAGGTGAACGGGCAGGCCGTGACCAAGGGCGGCGTGAAGCTCCGCCCGGGGGACCTGGTGGAAACGGAACTCCCGACGATCCCCGTGCCTGCGGCCCATCTGGAGGCCGAGGCCATCGACCTGCCCACCCTCTTCGAGGACGCCCACCTGTGGATCGTGGACAAGCCCGCAGGCATGGTGGTGCACCCGGGCCCGGGCCACGCCGGAGGCACGGTCGTGAACGCCCTCCTGCACCGCCTCCAGTCCCCGGTGGTCCTGGAGTCCGTGGTGGAGGAAGCCGAGGACACGGAGGAACTGGCCTCGGGCTGGCCGGGCCTGGTGCATCGCCTGGACCGCTACACCACGGGTTGCCTCTGCCTCGCGAAGACTGCCGAGGCCCAGCGGGACATCCAGTCCCAGTTCAAGGCCCGCACCGTGGAGAAGCGCTACCTGGCCCTGGTGCGCCACTCCCCCAAGCTGCCCCAGCTGGGCAGCCTGCTCATCGACGAACCCATCGCCCGCCACAAGCGGGACCGCCTGCGCATGGTGGTGGCCGCGGGCGGGCGCTCCGCCCAGACCCGCATCCGCGTGCTGGCCCGCACCTCGAGCATCGCCCTGGTGGAGTGCGAGCTGCTCACGGGGCGCACCCACCAGATCCGGGTGCACCTCGCCCACCTCCGGGCCCCGCTCATGGGTGATCCCCTCTACGGCGGCCCCGGCCGCTGGAAGGACGTGGATGGCCAGGCCCTCCTGCTGCCCCATCCGGCCCTGCACGCCTGGAAGCTCTCCGTGAATCATCCCGTAACCGGGGTGCGCATCGATGCGGAAGCACCCATTCCCGATGCCTTCAGGGCCCTGGCGGTCGCCCTGGGCCTGCCTGAGTTCTGAGGCCGGCGCAGCGTCCAATCGCGATGGGGGCTTCGACCGGTCAGGCGCTGTCGTTATCTACGAGGCCCCAGCGGTCCCAGAGCAGCAGCAGCAGCAAGGGGACGAGCCAGCCGGTCAGCGGCCACGACTCGCGGTTGCCCGCCGCGGTTCCCGGCCCGTTGGCCGCGCCCGGCAAAGTGGTTTCAGCGGTCGTATCCATTTCGGCGGGAGAATCCCAGATGAGCGCGCCGAATTCAAGCATGGGACGGGGGATGTGAAGCGTGAAACGTGAAACGCGGTGGCTGGTGCGTGGTGCGTGTCAGAAGCGGCAGTAGGCGATGAGGGGCCGGGTGCGCTTGTGGTGCCAGGCGTGGCAGGCGCAGGACTGGATGGCAAGATTGCAGGGGCAATTGTGGAGCTTGTTGCCATCCTTGTGGTAAACACACTGGCTGGGGCGAAGCGGCTCGTCGAGGAAGATCTCCATCACGAGGCGGTGGAGGAGTTCGGCCATCGTTCGGATCTCGGGTTTAGGATGTATATGTTATCTGCCCGGCGGCTCCAGATCAGCCCGCTGACAAATGACCGACCGCTTGGCGGCGATTCGGGAGGGCCTCGTGTGCTCTTCGTTAATGCTGCGCGCTCACCGCCGCAGTCGCAATGCGGTAGAGGTGGGTGCGGGTCCTCAGGAAGAACGACTTGCCGGAAATGGCCGGAGAGGCCATGAAGCCGCTGGCGAGGGTATTCGTGGCCAGGATCTCAAAGGTGCGGCCAGGCTTGAGGACGGTGGTGGTGCCCCGCTGGCTGCAAAGGTAGATCCGGCCATCGGCATAGACCGGTGAAGCCGACGCCCGGCCGGGAACCCGATCCGTCCAAACGACCTGACCGGTGGCGGGTTCGAAGCAGGTGAAGTAGTTCTCGTCTGCGGTTACATAGAGCAGCCCGTCCACCAGCAGCGGCGAGGCGTATCTGCCGATGTGGGTCTTGGACTTCCAGACGACGTTCGTGTCAGTGACGTCACCTTGCCCGCCGGTCTTCACCGCCCACAGTTCTTCCAGCTTCCCACCGGTGATAAAGAAAGCCCGGGTGCCATCGAAGATCGGACGCGGGGCACTGGAGAAATCTTCGTGGTGGACCTTCCATAGTTCCTGGCCGGTGCGCGGGTCGTAGCCGTAGGCCGCCTTGGCCCCGGCGCTCAGCATAAGCGGCTGGCCGGCAGCGGTCACGATGAGCGGCGTGCTGAAGCATTTGCGCCGGTCCCCTTCCATGATCGGGATGCCGGGGCTCGTTTCATCATTCCAGGCTGCGGTGCGATTGGTCTTCCAGACGGTCTGGCCGGTCCGCTTGTCGAGGGCGACGTGATATTGGAAATCCACGCCGTCCATCGTCAGGATCAGGAGGTTCTCGAAGTTGACCAGGGAGGAAGCCGGGCCGCGGAAATGACGGCACGGCAGATCGGTGCGTTGCCAGAGCACCTTGCCCGTGCCGGTGTCGAGGCAAGCCGTGCCATAGCTGCCGAAGTGGACATAGACGCGCCCGGGTTCGATGACCGGCGAAGGTGTGGCATAGCAGTTCATCGACACCGCTTCGCCGAGGGACTCCGGGTTATCGCAGTGAAACACTTTCTCGTTGAAGCGAATCGCGCCGGTGCCGGCATCCACGCAAATGGCGTAAAAGTCATGGCCATCCATCGGCGCGGTGGTCAGCCAGACCTGGCCGCCCAGCACGACCGGCGTGGACCACCCGGTATGGGGAATCTCGGTCTTCCACGCGACATTGTTCGTCTCGCTCCAGTGCAGTGGCAGCCCTACGAGGTTGGTGTCGCCGGGGGTGGAGTTATGGCCATCTCCCCGAGGGCCGCGGAACTCCGGCCAGTCGGCGAGTGCCGGGAGGCCGCCCAGGACCAGAAGCAGCAGCGGGAGCACGGACATACGAGTTAGGATTTGCGATTTAGGATTTACGAGCCCGGCCCTCCTTCGCCTTTCTTCCAGGGCGTAGGCATGAAGCGCCGGAAGGAGCGCGGACATTCCTGTCCGCCTCGCGGGTGGTGGGGAACACTGGCGGACAGGAATGTCCAATGCCACTAGGATTTGAGGCTCGGCCTCACGCATGCCAAAGCCGTTTTGGCCGACAGCGTCAGTCCGGCGGCCCAGTTCCCCCTCACCCCTGCCCTCTCCCCAGAGGAGAGGGAGCCACGCTGGCCGCGCTACGAGCCTGCGGGTGCGCACGCTATGCGAGCGTCGGGCTGGGTATCTCCCTCTCCCCTGGGGAGAGGGCTGGGGTGAGGGGGAACTGAGCTCACGCCGTTTCCACAGTGCCAGGAGTTCTGAGCCTGATACCCTCCAGACCAGATCCCAATTCCTAGCGGCATTGGACAGGAATGTCCGCGCTCCTTCATGCCTACGCCCCGCCTTTCCTTCACGTTTCACGTTTCACGTTTTACGTTTCACGTTTCACTTTCGGGCTGGGTCGCTCCTGACCAAGACCAAGCCGTTGGTCCCCTGGTAGGGATCACTGGCATTGAGGGTCATCTTCACCTGTTTGCCGTCTTTGTGCGGCCGTTGCTGAATGCGGTAGGCCTTGGTATCGCCAAGGGCGCCACTGACCAATTCCAGGAAATCATCCCCTCGCAACGTCACGTTGAAGACCTTGGTTTCTCCGGGTGTAACGGGGGTGTTGCAGGCGGCCACTTTCGAGTCCCTGGCCTGCGTGACTTTCGCCTCCCCGGCCCTGGTAAGCTCGATCTGGAAGCCTGTGCCGCTGTCCCAGACCCCAAGGTAACGCTCCTTCTCCTTGGGCACGGGCGTCGGCCCCGGTCCGCGATAAATGATGACCGCCCCCGCGATAACGCAAATAGCCAGCAGGCCAATGGCAACGCCCTTCATTAAACCCATTGCGGGAGGCGCGGCCCGTTCGGGCCGGAAGTTGAGCACGGCGGAAATCAAGAACAGAATGGCCTGGAGCGTGAACGCGACGGAAAACGGATCTCCGGTCAAGCCGCCTTCGGCCTGGGTGGCAATCACCCCGATGCTCGCAAGGCTGATGCCGCCCCCGACGGCCGGCCATCGCCAGGCCAGGAGGAACCCGGCGCAAACGCCGCATAAGCCAAAGGCGTTCATTCGATCGTCCCGGGCAGAAACGGAAAAATGAACCAGTGTCGGCAGCAGCGATATCAGCGCCAGGACCAGCACGGGGAGGCTGGTGAGGCGCGCCCCCCAACGGACGATTTTTGCAACGCGCGATTTGGGTGCTGTGCGAGCTTCCGGGGGCGTTTGGACGTCAGTAGTCATGCTTTAGAGACTGCAACGTGAGTGAAACGTGAAGGCGTTTGGACGTCAGGATCGGCTAATGCGTTATCGCGTAAGCGGGGCTGGAGCGGTTGGTCTCGAGTACGCACCAGAGGTTCAGAGGCCCGAGCGCGCGCCAATACCTTATGTAACGCGCGCTGCCGTCAACCAGGGCATAAACCGAACCGCCGGACCGGGTGCCCGGCCCCATCCCTGCGTGTCGGCCCTGCTCCAATTCCGTATCGTCGTTCCCCAGCACCCGCCCCGGGAAATCGGCGCTGGTGCCCGGTTCCAGCAAATCCATGTAATAATGCCCGGAGGTGGATTTCTTCTCGCCCAGGAGGATCGTGTCACTGGGGATCGGGATGCTGCTGCGTTTGAAGTGGACTTGGCTGCCGTCCGCCATATAAGCTTGGGCCCCAGCGTCACCGAGGGTGGTTTTGACGTAATCATTCCAACCGTTGATGATATAGCTGCGGGCGGCGGCATCACCCGGATACTTGACTGGGTCGCTTGCCTGGGTAGCCGGGGTCCCGGGCCGGTCACTGGGACAGCGCAGCAGGTTAGTATTGATGTAGTAGCTCCGGAACATCTCGCACCAGCGCTCGATGGCCGAGCGCGGCGGAAATTGGTCCTGGTTATCATCTGTGTACATCACCGCCGCCAGGCCCATTTGCTTCTGGGAATTCGTGCAGGAAATACGGTAGGCGGTCTCCTTGGCGCGGGCCAGGGCCGGCAGGAGCATGGCGGCCAGGATCGCGATGATGGCGATGACTACCAGCAATTCAATCAGGGTAAACCCCCACCCATTAGTATTGAATACTCCGTCTGCCTTCGACGTCGATCGAATGGTCATGGCACAAAAGCCTCTGCTGTCAATAGCGTTGTTTGTCGTGATTGGCGGCCTTATCATTTACATAAACAAAGACTGGTTTCAGCGGCGGCCTATTCAAGTTTCCCACCGGATTTACCGTTTTGCCGGTAGATTCGATGGGGCGGATACCCCGACCCCAGTGCGGCTCGAGTTATTGCAGCTTCGGCGGCAGCCCGGCGACCAGCGAATACAGCCGCGCCAGCGTCTCCCCGGTCTGCTGGTGGCGCACATCCTGGGCAAACTGGAGCGTCGCCGTCTGGTTGAAGTTCTTGATCATCATGCAGTAGGTGTTGTTCGCCATGATCCCGAGCAACTCGCCCGTCCGGCTGAACACCAGGTCGCCCCGCGACGGGTTAAACTTGCCGAACAGCCCCTTGATGGAGTTGTGGTCCATCTTCACGTAGAGCGGCGTGCTCAGATCAATCTGGAAGGTGCATTCCCCGTAATAGCCCTCCTGCGCCCCCACCAACACCGCGTCCTGAAACTTGTAGGGATCCGTCGAGGTGCGATAAGCCACGCCGCCCAGCTCCCGGGCTTCCGCAGCCGTGAGCGGCAGAAACACCAGGCGCGGATCCAGTTGGTAGAATGACAAGGATCGAATGGGGACAGACACTGTGTTGCGCCCCAGCACTCCCGCCAGCCCCTGCCAGTCCGTGCCCGGAAGACTGAAACTCAGCGGGGTGTCCTGCACATGACAAAGGGCGACCGTATTCGTGCCGTCCGTGACCAGCACCGTCTGGGTTTCGGTGCGCTTGTTCGCCTCCAGGCCGAGAAAGCCGGGGCGGACGCCCCAGAAGGTGGCCTGGACGCGGTTAGTCACAAACTGGTTGAAGATGGTATTCGGGGCCAACGGACGGCTCTGCTTGATTTCCTGGGCCAACTGCTCTGACTTGCTGGCGAGCGCTTTGACTCCGTCGGCCAGCTTGGCCTTCTCCGCGCGCTCGGCTTTCACCTCTTCCTGCATGTGGGAGACTTGTTCGGTGATCAGCCGCTTCTCGGCTTCGGCGACCTGGAGCTGGCCAGCCAGGCGCTGCTTCTCGGTCAGGACCAACTGGTTGCTCTGGGCCAGTTGCCCGAGCTGTTGCTGGACGGCGGCGGCTTGCTCCGCCTGCTTTCGCAGCTCCGCCTGCATCGCCGCCAGTCTTTCTTTAGACATCAACGCTTCGGTGGAGCTGCTCTGCAACTGCTGGTTCAGGGCCTGGACATTGGTCTGAGCGGTCGCATACTGCTGCTGCAGACTCGTCCGTTGCTGCTCAAGCTGCGCCGTTTGCTGATCCTTCTGCTGCAGCTCCGACCGGAGATTCTTCTGTTGCTGCTCGAGCTGCACCGTTTGCTGCGCCTTCTGCTGCAACTCCTGCCGCAGGTTCTTCTGTTGTTGCTCAAGCTGCGCGGTCTGCTGCTCCTTTTGCTGCAGCTCCTGTTGGAGATCCTTCTGTTGCTGCTCAAGCTGCGTGGTTTGCTGATCCTTCTGCTGCAGCTCCTGACGGAAGGTCTGCACTTGCTTCTCGCGCTCGCCCAACAGCGCCCGCTGCTGGCCCGCGGTCGCGCGCGTCCTGGCCAGTTCCCCCGCCAGCAGCTCGCGTCCCTGGTGTTCCTGTTCCAGCGCCAGCCGCATCACCGCCGCCAGGTCCTGCCGGGTGTCCACCTGATTGGTGGCGAGGTTCAGCTTGGTCTGCGGCGGCACCCCTTCGCTGGTCGTCTTGTTGATGTCAGCCGTGGAGAACGCCAGCAGGCTGACCAGCAGGAAGTCGCAAATGACGATCAGGATGGAGCGGTTCATGTGGGCGAAACAAAGCGGGGAGCGACGGCCGCTGCCAGTGGCTCAGCGGGCGCGGCTTCGGCTTCGAGCAGCAGCGTCCGGCGCAGCGGGCGCAGATGGAAGATCTTGAACACCGACACGAAGATGATGCCAAACGACGTGGAGGAGTAAGCGGCCATGAGGCTCGGCTGGATCACGCCCAGCGACACCAGGATCAGCGAAATGATGGTGCCCGCGAAGCCCAGGTAAAGCCCGGCGTCGAAGAGGTGGTCTTCGTTTTCCAGCAGCTTCAGCTTGATACGCGACGGCAGGTTCTGCCGGCGGATTTCCGCCAGCTTTACCAGGCACGCGGCATAGAGCAGCCCTTGCAGCACGAAGAACAGCAGCAGGGTCAAGAGACTGAGTGGACTGAGTTGGTTCATAATTATTCGATTAACACTGGTAGTTCCCGCCGGGACCACGCTGCCCACCGTAGGCAGTCGCAGCCGGAAAGGAAATGCTACTCTCTGGCTTTCCTGGGCGAGAAACGGCTCGCTCAGGAGCAACACCACGAGCAGGAAACCCAGCGCAAATAATATCTCGCGGGCGATGTGAAACCCGCGCACCTGCAACGGCTGCTCCAGGGTCGTTGCTGCCGGGCGCGCAAAATGCAGCGCCGCAGCCAGCAGGAACCCCGCCGCCAGGTACAAAAGCCACTTGATTGTCAGCCCGAGCCACGGCATCCGCCAGCACAATTCCGCAGCCAAAGCGCGGACGGCGCCAGAAATACTAAGCCCCGCCGTCTCCCGGCCGAAGCGGGAACCATGCAAACCTAGATTGCGCCGCAAGAGCTCATCCACCCCTCCCGCGCCGTAGCGGAGGCTGGCACCCAGATCTTTGACGCCGGTCTGGCTGAAGTTCATCAAATAGGCGGCCACTTGGGCGGGCTTGCCGGAGAGTTGCACCGCGGCGAAAATCACCGGCAACTGTCCCTCGCTCTTGCGAACCAAATCCGCCAGCAGGCGCAGCGTCTCGGGGTCCTGGATCGGGCCCACGAAGGCCACGAGCTCGCCCCAGTTGAATCGCTGTCCCAGTGACATCAGGTCCATCAGCACCTGTTCCAGCCGCTCGGGGTCCCCGGTGCGATTGCCAGTCCTGGCCATCGCGAACACGGCGTTGCTTAGCCCTCCGCTCAAACACCCTCGTTCCAGCAGAAGTCCGCAACCCGCCAGCGCTGTGTCCAGGACCTGGCCGGAGGCAGACTGCGATGGGGAGAAAATGATGGTATTGGTCAGTGCGCGGCATCGCAGCAGCTCCTGGACGACTGGCAGCGGCGAGGCGCTCATAAGCCCGAGCACCACCGTCCGATTGTCTTCCCGCACTACGAATTCGGTGAAAGGTTCCGAACCGGATTTGGGAAGATAGGGATCGCTGGCGAACAAACGGTCCAGGCGAGCATCGCCTCCGCCCCAAACCATCCAGCGCGGATGCTGCAGCGCCAAATTGTTGATGGCCAGACCCAGCCCCTGCGGGTCCGGCAGCCCCTGAGCTTGCGCCGCCTGCAGGAGCAACTTGGCCGCTCCCAGGTTGCCCTGTCCCACGAACGACAGCCCCTGCTTGATCAAACCGGTGGTATTCCTGCCAGCCTCTTTAAGGATGCAAGTATCCACGGCTCGCAAGTGCGCAGGCACCATCAGACCGCAGGCCAGCATCAGCAAGGCCGGAACGGCGCACATCAAGAACCCTGTCAAACGGTTCATCATGACTTGCTTCGAGCCTACAGCACGCCCCGCGAACGTCAACCAACACTAGCCGAGCATGAACCTGAGAATAGCAGTTGAAACCACGAAATACTCGAAATACACGAAATGACCGGCTGGTGACAGGTGGCTAACGGTAGGGGGCAAAAGGCTAAGGTGCGGACTCGAGCATCTCCTGCACGAAGATATTATCTTGCCGCTCTTCCCCTAACGTCGTGGGGTGCCCATGTCCACCCAGCAGGCGTGTCGCCGCCGGCAGGCTCATCACCCGGCGGATTGACGCCACCATTTGCTCGGGGTCCGAGTCCGGGAGATCCGTTCGACCAATGGAGCCCCCAATAATCAGGTCGCCCCCGACCAGCACTTGTTCCTTGGGAAAATAATAGGCCACATGCCCCGGCGAATGGCCCGGGGTATGCATGACGACGACCTCCAGCGCCCCAACGTTCAGTTTCTGGTTGTCGCTCACGTCCACGTCCGCCTTGAGCGGCGGTATGACCAGCGGGAGCCGAAACAAACGGGTCTGCACCTCCGGATGCTGGGCTTTGGGCTGATCCAGCGCATGCAGCAGAATCCTGGCCGCCGGAAACTTCTGCCGAACGACGGCATGATCGGCAAAGTGGTCGAAGTGCCCGTGGGTCAGCCACAGCCCGATGACATCCAACCCCTGCTCGGCGGCCTGCTTGAGCAGCGGCCCAGTCGTGTGATCCGGCGCGTCAAAAAGCACCGCCTGCCGGGTGGTTTCATCCGCAATCAGGAAGCAGTTAGTCATCGCCACGCCGCCGGTGTTCGTCAGTAGAATCATGGAGCGCAGTCTATCAGACCCGTTCCTTGCCGACCAGCACACGGTTGCGGACAGGAATGTCCGCGCTCCGATTACCCGGGGTGATGCTTTTGGAAGCATCTAAGCGCACCCGGCGCCAGTTCAGCTTAGATGATTGGGTTGATGAGGATCGGCCCCTGCGTTGCGATCGTGCGCAAAGAGTAAATGAACAGAATCTAAAACCCTCTCACACACCGGAACCCAATAGCGTAGTAGGCGTTCGACGGCGGGTCGTAGATGCTGCGAGAGGCGCACCGCGCGTAGTAGGCGTCGTAGTCCCAATAGCCGCCGCGCATCACCCGGCCGCCCGATCCCGGCCCCGCTCCGGTTGGATTAGTTGTGGTGGGTTGGCCATACGGCGTCCCATACCAGTCCCAACACCACTCATAGACATTCCCAGCCATATCGTATAATCCATAACTGTTTGCCGCAAAATAACCCACCGGACTTGTGTAAGGATACCCCCCGGTCGCAAAGTTTGTATTGTAACCACTATACGGCCCCAAATCATACGTAAGCCCGCCGGAATGGGGAGGATTTGGATATCCATAGTAGTCGGCCTGGCTTCCCGAGATGGTGTTGCCCCACGGAAACCGTTGCCCACTCAACCCGCCCCGCGCCGCTTTCTCCCACTCCGCTTCCGTCGGCAACCGATAACCGTTAGCCGCCAAATTCTGATAGACCGTAGTCGGATCGTCGCCATTCGTGAACAGTTGCGTAAAACCCGCATTCGTGTAATAGACCGGCGTCAAACCCGCCTGCACCGATCGCGCATTGCACCACTTCACACAGTCATACCAATCCACCGTCTGCACCGGATGATTCGCCGCCTTGCCCGCACCCGCATGAACAAAACCGTAGCCGTGGTTCGTTGCCCAATGATACACCGACTGCCACTGGCTCCAACTCACCAGATTCACATCCATGTAAAACGCCGAGACCGTCACGTTCGTGGGAATGGCATCACTCTCGCCGTCCAGCGTGTCACCCAGCGTGAAAATCCCGGCCGGGATCAAGACCATCCCGGCGGGCGGGTGGAAGGAAACGATGGGGTTGGTGTTGACGCTGTTCGTGACGGGAAGCTGGACATAATCCACCCAATTAGTTCCGCCGATGAGCGAGGAGCAGGTTTGGACGGTGTAGTTTGTGCCCGGTTGCGCGTTGCTCCAGACCAACGTGCCATCCGCATTCAAGGTCATAATGGCTGTGGCCGCCGGCCCGACGATGCGGAAGAACTGTGCCGCTGGCGCGGCAGATGGATGAACACCAGCCAGCAGGGCCAGGGCGATTAACCGAGGGTTGAGTTTGGTTTTCATGGTTCCTTTGGCCGTGTATTCACCGCTGATCACCGCAAGACATTGGAGTCGCAGGAATTAAAGGTTCACGGCTGGGGAACCCACAAGATTGTGACTTGGCTAAGTTGATACCCTGGCGGGGGTGGCGGTCAACCTTTATTGCCACCCTCATGGCAAGTATTGCTGAGCAGGCAGCTTGAATCCAAATTGGCCCCGTATTTGGCGCAGACGCCCCGCCCGCGCCTTGGGAACCGCAGCACACGCCAGCGAAAACACTCCAAGCATCAAACCACCCGACACCGCATGCAGATGTATCCCCCTAACCCATTCAAAACCAATCAACTTGTTTTTCATATCTTTGTCTTTTATATTTTTACGTGTCAGACCTTATCAATAGTTGTCATTTGCCGAAATAATGCAACAGCGGTTTTATGACGGTGGCGCCACCGCCGCTCGCCTCAATAGAGATCCGGTATTCACTCCTCTCCGGAATCCTGGCGCTCACACACGCCTGATCGTCCAGAAAAACCTCCATGTGGTTGTCGAAAACAAATATCTGAAGGCGTGTCGTCGCCGCAGGAAAGTTGTAGGGAATATCGTTGAGCAGCGCATCCGCCGGCTTGCCCTGCCGGACTTCGACCTTGCCCGCGGCCGGATTGAGCACCAGGCAATAGCCATGGTCGCCCTGCGCCGAAACTCGCACCCCGATGTTGACAATGGTACGGGCTGAATCGAGTTTCAAATCGGTTTCAAAATAGTAGTTCGGGTTCGTTGTAGGAAGGTTGAGTAGCAGCACTCCGCCTTTGTCGCCGGAAATTACGGCTTCCCGTTTTTCGATTTTCCATTCGCCCGACACCGGGTTGGCACAAACCGGAAGATCGAGGTCGTTACCCTTCCCGCGTATCGCGGCAATCAGTTCCGGGAAGGCCCGCATTCCCAGCGTCCCGTCCTTCTTGAAAACCACCTCACGACCCACGCACAGCGGGCCGCCGTAGCGCCCGATTGACTTTTTCGGTTTTTCAATCCAATCGCACAGCCAGCCCCAAGTGATTTGGCGTTTACCGTCGGTGGCGAAACGGGAGGCCGCTTCTGCCATCAAACTGAGGTATTCGCCCCGATTGGTCCAAGGACCACGGGGGTCAGTCGCACTGTAATAACAGTTCCCCATGTCCTGCAAAGCTAGGTACCAGAGATTGTCATGCTGGAAAATTTGCGGACAACTGCCGTACTGCCGAGCCTTGTCTTTCAAAATCGGCTCGGATGGCGTCCAGTCGAGCAGGTCTTTGGACCTAAACAGCCCCACGCAAACATCCGGGCCGCGACTCTCAATGAGCATCCACCATAGCTTCTCACTTTCGTTGTAGAACACATACACATCGCGGAACCAGCTTTTCTGATAGGTATTGCCGTCCCCCTCGGTCACCAGCCTACTCTTGCTGAAATCGAACTCCCAAGGATTGTCGCTGGTGACCAAATGAATGGTTTGCGGCCCGCCATCGGTATAGAAGAGGTAATACGTATCATCGTGTCGCAACACGGTACCGGTGCAGATGCCGTTGCCCACCATGGCCGGTTTGTGTTCAACCCATTTGACCAGGTCGGTGCTGGTGAAATGGGGCACACTGCCCGAGCCCGCAGCCATCGCATACAAGTGCCACACGCCGTCCATGTAAACCGGGAACGGGTCGCCGAGTTCTCCGCCCGTTCCCGTCACGATGAACGGGTTGACGGTGGTGTCTTGGACATAACCCGTGCGCAATACATCGGCAATCGGAGCAGCAGCCGCTCCGGCTGTTTGGAAAACCAAAGCGCAGCACATGGATGCTGCGATGGCCAGCAATTCAGCTCTTTTTACCTTCTTCATAGGATTCAATATTCAGGTGCAATCTATGATCCATAACTTCGCCTGCTTTTTCATGGCAGTTTTAAAACCCCAAATCCTCGCCCTCGTGGAGCACGACGCCGATTTGTTCGAGCGAATCATGGCGTCCGTTATACCAGAGCAGCCACTTCTTCCCGTCGAAGATGGCGTAAGGTTTGTAACACGCGTCGTGATCCCATTTGTCCTTGCCGGGGAAGATGATCGGGTTGGCGGGATGGCGCTGCCAGTTCGTGATGCCATCCTTGCTGCGGGCGAGACAGATGCGCGCCGTGGGCTCATCCTGGAAGCCGATGTAAAACATCACATACCAGTCGCCGACTTTCTCGACCTGACAGGCGGTGACCTTATGCTTCTCCCACGGATTCTTGGGTTCTGCGCAAAAGATCGGGTTGCCCTCATGCTTCTTCCAGGTCAATCCGTCAGGGCTGGTCGCGTAACCGATGGCGTTCGGCTCGTTTTGTTCACCGCCTGAATACCACATGCGAAACTGCTTAGCCGTTTCATCCCAGAGCACCGATGGACACATGACTGCGATGTTTTTTTCCCACGGCTGGTCAAATGTCAGCACCGGTTTGTCGCTCATACGTTTCCAGGTCACGCCATCCGGACTCGTCGCGTAGCCGATCGAAGAATGGCCATCCTGCGCCCCCGACTTGGTCTGGCCAGTATACCACAGATGATAAGTGCCGTCTTTCTTGAGGACATAGGGACGATTGATGTCGTCTTCCCAACCGCTTTCCGGGCGCGGACCGAGCACAACCTGCGGCGGCTCGCTCCAATGAATCCCGTCTTTGCTTTCCACCAGCGCCACGGATTTTTGGGGTCGCCACGAAAGCCACATGCGATACTTGTCGCCGTCGTGCAAAACAGATATGTCAAAACACGTCCCATATTTTCCGCCCGTCACCGGATTGCCCTCGAACTTCCTCCAGCCCGCGGAAGTTTCCGCGGGGGCGGCTTTCAACGCCGCAGGAAGTTTGCCGGTCACCCGGGTGAGTCTTGCCGACGCCGCAATTTCTTTTCCGTCGCAAAACACCCGCAGTCCATTGCCTTTGCCATACCGCTCGCCGCTTTTGTCATAGAGGATGGTTAGCCAGTGTTGGTGATAGCGGATTTGGTCGAGGCAGAAGTAATCCCATGTTCCATCGGGCACCAACGGGTTGACCTCGACCGTGTCATCGGCGCGCGGTCGCAGGCCGATCAGACCGCTGATGACGAGGTCGCAGAACGTCGAGTGATTGTAGTCCTTGCCGCGCTCGGGAATTTGACTGCCGCGCTTGATCAAAACCGTCCGTGCGATCCAATCGCCATTGGTCGGATTCTGGTCTTCATCGATCCACGGGACGATTCGGCCGTCATCGAGTTTGATTTGCTGCGACTTCGCGTAAATTTGCAGCATCTTGAAATAATCCTTGGGCCCGATGGCATCCTGCGGCGGCCCGTTCAACAAATTCGCCAAGCCAGTCAGCGTGATCGCAGTCGAGAACGGCCAGACCGGCCCGTCCCATTCGCATTCGTGCCCGGCATAATTGAGGGCAAACTGGGGGTGGCGTTGTTCGGCGGTCGTCAACCCGAATGCTGCTGAAAACCCTTGTGGGTCCACGGCCTGTTTCCAGGCGACGGCGTAGGAGGGGTCGGGCAGGTTGACATACCATGGGGTGTAGCCGTGCAGTTCGCGGACACCGGCAAGGGTCGTGTGATCGCCCCGCGGCAGAACCTTGAAAAATTGCGCGTCGGCATCCCAGAGCATCTCCTGCACGAGTTTTTTTATCGTCGCCGCCTTTTCGCGATACTCCCCAGCCACATCCGGGTGACCGGCGAGTTCCGCCATCCGGGCAATCGCGATCGCATCGCCATATTGATAACTATTGATGGTGGCGCGGTAGCCGAGGCACTCCGGGTGCAAGCGGCCGCTGATTGAATCCTCCATCCCATCCCGGCCATCATTCTGCCAGTAAAGCCCATTCGCATCCCGTTGCGACTTTTCCCACTCCTTGAAATTTGTGATCAGATCTGGCAGCAGAACGAGCGGTTGCTGCTTATCACCGGTCACACAATAACGAGCCCAAATAGCATCTGCGGCCCAGAAGCTATAACGGCGCGGCTCGCCACCGCCATGAAACCAGAAGGCGGTGTAATCGTTGATGTATCGGGGGTCTAGCAGCCACCGGCCTTCATACAGATGATGCCCGGCGGCGCAATTGATCGAGTTGAACTTCCCGGCCCAGCCGACATTCGGCAGAAACTCATCCACGATGAATCCGGACGGTGTCTGTTTGATGTGCTTGCGGAAGGTCCACCAGCGAAAGTAATAGGTTCGCTGAATCTCCCCGTCCGGGCAGTCGAGCAGCGGAATGTTATCTTTCAAGAAATCCCAAGCCGATGAGTTCGGATAGAATCCTTTGTAAAGTTCGTTATCGTTCTTATTGAAGTCGTCGACGTAATGCCGGAACGCCCCGGCCTTGAGCACGAGCGGTTGAGGTGCCGGCAGCAAAGAATCCATTACGGGTATCTCAGCCGCCGTGGCAGAGGCGCCAATCGCCAATGCCGCCAGTGTCACTAGCGTTGCAGGTGTTTTCATGAATTCAACGGCGTCTCATCCCGTTCAGTAGGGGTTGGACGGCATCATTTCCCAGGCCTTCACGCTGGTGCATTTGGCTTGGCCGCCCTCGGCGAAGAGGACGACACCGAGCGAATCCTTGCGATCGGGATACACGCGCCGGCAAATCGCCTGGCGGTCGTTGGCGAACACTTCGATCACTGATTTATCGATGAACACCCGCAACTGGAGCGGCTCGTTAGGTGCCAGCACGAAGGGCGCGGATTCGAGCACCATGCGCCCGTCCTTGCCACTCTTCGTAGAATCGTAGACGAGCACTTTTTTCTCCGCATCGTAATAAAGCAGCGTCTCTTCCTCGCCCGCCGGAGAGGAACGCACTTTCACCCCAACACGCTTGGCCGTTGTCGCGGTGATGTTGATTTCCAGTTCGCAGGAATCCCCCACTACCTTATCCAAGCGCTTGGTTCCACCGCCGGCGAGGGTGAGGTCTTTCCATGATTGCTCCTGCATCCGGAGCATATTCATTTCCGGCACGGGCCGCATGCGCAGTGTGCCGTCCGTGCCCAGCCACAGGAGCCGCGGCATACAGAACACGCCGGACCAGCCACGTTGTTTTTCATCGCGGGGATTGTCGTGCATCCAGGCCCACATGATCTGGCGGCCTTTGCCATCAATCATTGCTTCCGGAGCAAACATGGTGGTGTCCTTCCACGTCATGCGCCCGTGGTTTTCCGGTATGAACTTGTCGTTCTTGGTGTCGTATTGTCCCACATAATACTGGCAGCCTTTGTTGTGTGCGATGAAGAGCAGTAAATGTTTCCCGCTCGGCTTGCCACCATCCGGGCTGGATGGCAGCGGCAGGAAAACCGGGCACATGTCATCTTCGCTGCTGTCTGTCCACGCGGGATTGCGATCATAGAATTCGCCTTTGTACTGCCAGTTTTCCAAATTGGAGGACTCATAAAGATAGAGGTGATCGCCGGAGTATTTCGCCGGAGAATCAGGTTTCCGCCCGTATTTGTTGAGCACCATCACGTTGCCGGTCAAAAAGTAATACTTGCCGTCTTTCTTCCAGATGTTCGATGGGTCGGCCGTGCCGGTCGGCCGGATGGTGCCATCCGGCAGTTTGGTTTCGGTCAGTCCGAATTCGGTGCACTTGACGACGGGGTTGTCCTTGAACTGTTCCCAGTTGTCAAAGTTGTGATCCGAGCTTTTCGCCAGGCCGATGCCCTCGTCCTTACCCAGTTTCCAATACGTGAGATAGGCGGTCCCATCGGTATTGAGGAAACCGCCGCCGCTCCAGGCTTGATTGGCGATCGCATCGGGATGGTGCCGCCAATGCACCAGGTCGTTGCTCGATATGTGGCTCCATGTCTGCCAGCGCAAATACATCAAATGGTAGCGGCCATTCGCGTAAAACGCCCCGTTAGGATCCGCGGGCCAGGCATGCCCTTCCACCGTCGCAAAGTGGTAACCCGGACGCGTCGGGTCATCCAAATACTTCTCGCGCAGTGACCTGGTCGTTTTCAAGACCAGCTCCGGAACTTCACCCGGGTCGGATTTCGACCAGTGGCCCATGATGGTGGGTGGTGGTGGTGGTGCTTTGTCCTCCCCCGTCGCCGTCAAGCTGCAAAGAATGAGCGTTGCACAGCCGGTCAATATTCTTGTGGTCATTGTGTTCATGATTGATTGGTGAGTCTCTGTTTCTATTATCGAGCGAACTTACTCTTCAGGTCTGCTTCCAATGTTTGTCTGTCGGCATCGCTCAGGGCGAGCCTATAGACAAACACATCGCCGATGTTGCCGTTGAAGGTGGACCAACCGCCGGAACCCCCGCCGAGCGTCAATTCCCTCTGGTGGCCGCCGTTGAAATTCGGATTGATCGAAGTCATGTCGCTGAGGCGTCCGGTATTGTCCATGACCTCGGTGCCGTTGGCATAGACCTTGTATTTGGCGTCGGGCTGGACCACCAAGCTCAGGATGGTGACCTGTCCGTCGGGAATGGTCTTTTCGCTGTTGTTGCGAAAGCCGTTGCAAAACACAAAAACCTGCCCGCTATCGTTCTTGAGGCCGAGCACCAGCCGGTCGCCGAAGTAATCCACTATGCATGTCCAATCCGACCCGATCCCATTGCGTTTCGGTTTGACCGCCATCACAATGGTGGCCCCATTCGCCGGTATCGGCTCTGAAAACTTTTTATCCAGCCGGTATCCGTCGGTGGTGGCAACGGAATTTTTCTGCCATTTCACGTCGCCGAGTTTTTCGACGGTGGGTTTGCCGATGGTGGTGAGCGATTGACCACTTGGCAGATAGGACGTCCGGTTACCGGTCTCACCGCTGTCGGGCAAGTTGTCAGTGACCATCGAGAACAGCAGATCCGCGGTCCGCGGCACATTCCTGCCGCTGGCCGCCAGCGCAATGTGCGTGTCCGATACCGGTGCGCTTTTTACCGTCACGCTTTTGGCTGCCGATGGCATGTAACCCGTTGCCGAGACACTCGCATGCCAAGTGCCGTCAATCGCGCTGATGCTATACTTGCCGGATGCATCCGTGATCGTGCTATAGAGCGGGCTGCCCGTGAGTTCCGGCGTGGCGTAAATGCCCACGGTGGCGCCGGCAATGCCCGATCCCCCACCCTGCTTGGTGACTTTTCCGGAAATCGGATAGGTTGGCAGCGCCGCGAAAGTGGCGGTAATGGTGTGGTTGGCCGTGATATTGGCCACCGTGAAGGTGCTAACGTCTCCTTTGGAAACCTCGTCCACCTTGACCTCCTTGATGCGGTAGCCAAAGGCGGGCAGCACTCTGTATGTCTGACTGCCACCGGGATTTGCCAACACGGTTCCGGCGGGACTGAGTGATCCGTTCTCAACCGGTGCCATGTTGAGCGTGTAAACGGGCGGGCCTGTCTCATATAACTGGCTCTGCGGGACCACCTCCCACGGCTGGCTCGCACTCAACCATTCAAGATTGAAAAAACCCCCGCCATTGTTCGTGATTTCCGCGTTATAGTAATATTCGATTTTGACAGGGACTTTCTTCCCGGCGCTCAGGGCGATGCTGCCGCTGCCGGTTTCGGGGGCCTTGGCATCCCAGTTGTCAACTAGCAACTTGTCGTTGACCCACAGCCGCGCCCGATAGGTTTGCGTCATGCGGAACGTATAAGTTTCGCTAAACTGCGGTTCGATTTCTCCGGTCCACCGGACCGAGTAAGCGGCCGCCGGCACCTCGGGCGTGGGGGCGAAGATCCACCAACCGTGTGTGATCGAGGGGTCCGCGCGGCTCACTCGGAACGTGTCGAACTTATCGCCCGCATAGTAGTCGCTGCGAAGTCCCTTGCCCGTGCCAGGCTCAGGGATGGGCGCGAACAGCGCTGAAATCGTGTGATTCGTCCTGACGTCGGTGAAGGTGAAACGATTCCGGTTACCCACTGGCGCGCCGTCCGCCGTCACCGAGATGATCCGGCAATTGGCGTTGGGCATCACGCTGAAGGATTGCGAGGCGCCCTGGGTGAGCTTGGGCGCTGCGCTGGGGACGATGGTGCCGCCAGTATTGCTGGAAACCGCAATGGTATAACTTGGGGCGCTTGAAGCAAACGTCGCCGAGATCGTGTGATTGGCGCTGAGCGGATCGAATGTATATGCCTTCACTGAGCCAACCGATACCCCGTCCACTTTGACGTCCTGAATGAAGCGGCCTTTCTCGGGCGTGATCGTATAGAGAGCGGTTCTGCGCTTCAGATAGGCCTTGGCTCCAACCGGGCCGATGCTGCCGCCAGATCCCGCTGCTGCCGTCACGGTGAATTTCGCGCTGACATCGTCCACAAAAAACGGCGAGGCCGGCAGGCCGTCCTTGTTATAGAGATTGGCGCCGGCCGGGTTCTGCCAATAGGCATAGGCGACTTGCGTCGGCTCCGCCACGGTGGCCGAAGAAACCTCCACGGTGCTGCCTTTGATGACTGCATCCGCCACCGACCAAACACCGTCCGCCCCGGCTATCACAAACTTTTTCAGCGTGCCGCTTGCGTCCTGCTTGGCGGCCACGTAGGGCTCCTTGCTTCCCACCATGAGCCCCGCGCCGACAAAGTCAAAACCGCACACAATCGATTTGCGGGTCGGATAGGCCGTGGTCGATTTCACCACCACCGTGTCATTGAGAATCGGGCCGCTAGTCACTAAATTCGTGCGGCCATAATCATTTTTGAGCGCCCACAACGCCAAGCGCTCGCCTACCGCCAGCTTGTCCTTGGGATGAATATCTCGGTTATCCCCTATATCGATGGCCGAGGCCATTCCTCCGTGCGGCAGGTTGACAACCATTTCCTGCATCTGACGCACATCCGACCATGAGCCGGGTTTATCCGGGGTCGGGCCGCTGGATGGACCGTCGAGGTTCGCCAATTGAACCACGTAGATGGCAAAATCATCCAACCCGAAGGCGCGCTGCCATCCCTGCTGCAGGGTCTTTTCCTTGAGGTAGTAGCCGTCGGGGACCTCGTGGGTAAGCTCACCGCTCTCGCCTTGATACCAAATCATGCCCTTCGCCCGGCACGGCACCAACGGATATAGCATGCCGTTGAACGCGGAAAATGTGAGTCCTGGGTTGAAGGGATTGGGCCGCGCCGGCATGATGTCGAGCTTGTACAGCGGCTTGAGCGCGGGAATGTCGGCAGCGCCCTCCGGGGCCATCCAGATATCAATAACCGTGCCGCCGATGGCGGCTGTGATTAAGCCGATGGGAACTTTGGAGGATTGATCCTGATAGATCTTCCTGCCGAAATAGTAGGCAACCGCCGAAAACGGGGCCACGCTGGTGGGACTGCAAACATTCCAACTGGCTTTCAGGGTTTTTTGGGGGGCGATCGTAAGGCCTCCGGGAACCGATAGAAAGCGGATCCCTGGAAAATTCGCGCTGTCAACATCGGCCTGCCGGTTGCAGCCCCAGCCACTGACAAATCCCAGGGGGAATGCCATGTTGGACTGGCCGCCACAGATCCAGACATCGCCGACCACCACGTCGCTGAACGTCAGGGTGTTGGCGCCATCTTCGGCAATCGTCAGGCTGCTGCCCGTGGTCTTGGCTGGTATGGCATCCAAATTGAGCTGCCAGTTGCCCATGGCATCGGATGTGGTGGTCTTGGTCTGGCCGTTGAAGGTGACGGTAATGGTCTTGCTGGCCGTGGCGGTGCCCCAGATAGGGCACGGCATGTCGCGCTGCACCACCATGTGGTCGCTGAACAGGCCGTTGACGGCCACGGTTGCGCTGGCCATCGGGGCGGCCAGGCAGCATGCGGCAATTGGTAGAACTAGGATTGATTTGATAGTCATGGATGTGGGATGTGATTTGTATAGGTCTGTGTCATCAAGTTTGTCAAGGGAATAGAGTGAAGCGCAGGCACGTTGGCGAATGTGTTATTAGCGCGGGGTGCCACCCATGAGCCTGGTGGCAAGGTGCTTCTCAAGCAGTGTCCGGTCGATGGGGCTGAGCGCAGTCTTGTAAAGGAACACGTCACCGATGTTTCCGTTATATGTGGTCCAGCCGTCAGGGGTGTTGCGGCCGACGTTGATATGGGTGCCGTATCCTCCCGCACCTCCCGTCACGCCCGGCACCAGCGCGGTCATGTCGCTGGTGGCGGTATTGGACATGGCCTCGACGCCGTTGGCATAGACCTTGTAGGTGCCGTTGGATTGAACGACAAGGCTCAGGATAGTGGTCTGCCCCTCGGGAATGATCGTGGTGCTGTAGTCCATGGTTCCGTTACGCCGCACGCAGATTCTGCCGTCGCTGTTCAGGATTCCAAGCACCAGGCGATCATAGAACACATCAACGATCGATTGCCAATTGTCCGCTTTGCCGTAACGAATCGGTTTGGCAACCGCAACGATGCTCGCGCCTGTGCAGGCAATCGCTGAAGAATACGTACCTCCATACCGAAAGCCGTCACCTGTGACGTTGCTGTTCTTTTCGAACTTCCTGGTGTCGATGACCTCGACGGTCGGGCTGCCTATCGCATCAAGCGCCTGACCCGATGGAAGATAGGTCGGCCAGGAACGTATGGCTCCGCTGGCAGGCAATGCATCGGTAAGGCACGAGAAGAGGATCTGGCTCTGCTGTGGCACGCTGCCGGCTCCGCCCGGACCTGTAAACGATGCCGTGATGGTATGCGAACTGGTCAGGTTGCTGAACGTATAGCTGGTTACGGCGCCCACGTTCGCACCATCGACCATAACCTTGGAAACCGTGTAACCGGCCAGCGGGGCAATTGTGAATGTCCGGTTCGCCCCATAGGTTGCAAGTGTTGTTCCATTCGGACTGATCGTTCCGCCGTAGCCCGCCTGCGCATTAAGGACGCAGGTAAAGGCTGCCGACAACTTGTGATTGGTTCTCACATCGCTGAACGTGAAACTCGTGCGCTGTCCCATCGGTTGTCCGTCAACCATCAAGGTAGCCAGGTTACCGCTGTTAGGCGTAATGGAAAACGTCCGGGCTTCCCCTTGGTGGACGCTTACCGCACCCGCTGGGCTTACCGTGCCGCCGCCCGTTGAGGCGGAGCTGGTCACGGTGTAGCTCGGAGCGCTCGCTGCGAACGTGGCCGCTATCGTGTGATTGGCATACAGCGGGTCGAATGTGTAGGACTTGACGGAACCGACCGAAGTGCCATCCACGGATACATCCTGGATGTAGTAGCCGCTGTTAGGAGTGATGGTATAGGCGACGGCCGTTCTCTTGAGGTAGGTTGTGGCACCCGCGGGGCTGATGCTGCCATTGGCCCCGGCGCTGGCGGTCACGGAATACTTGGCGCTGGTATCATCCACGTAGAATGGGTTGGCTGGGAGGCCGTCCACATTGTAGAGCAATCCTTCCTTGAGAGTCACGGGGTCAAGACCATCCTTTGCGTTGTCCCAGCAGGCGTAGGCCACCTTCTTCGGTGCGGCAACCGAGGGGGATGTCAATTCAACCGTGTTGCCGACGATAGTTGCCGTCGCATCATACCAGGAGCCAGTGGCCCCTGCGATCGAAAACCTCTTGAGAACGCCGCCGGTGAGGTGTTGGGTTGCCGTGTAGATAGCCTTGTAGCCAACCATCAGCCCAGACCCGAGATAATCGAATGTACACGTCGCTTTGTTGCCCGTAACGGTAACGTCACGCAGGATCGGTCCGCAGGGCACGACTGTTGTGCGTCCATAGTCGTTTTTCAGGGCCCACAGCGCGAGCCTTTCCCCGACGTCGAGTTTGTCCTCGGGATGGATGTTACCCGCATCACCGACATCCATCGCAGATGCCACACCCGCGTGGGGGATGCCGACGATGTTCACCTGTTGAATGCGGGTGTCGGCCCAATGAGTACCCGGCATATCGGGAGCCACGTTAGCCCCGCTGGGTGGGGGATTGAGGTTGGCCAGCAGCACCACGTACATTGCGAAGTCGTCCGAGCCGAAGAGTCTTTTAAAGCCCTGAGAGAGCGCTTTCTCCTTGAGGAAGTAACTGTCCGTGGACTGGCTGGTCGATTCTCTGTTTTCACCTTGATACCAGATCAGGCCCTTAACCCCAAAGGGCGACACTGGGTGGGTCAGAGAGTTGGCCAGGCAAAACGGGCCCGCTGGAAGCACGCTTTGGCTGTATAGCGGAGCCAGGGCGGGAATATCGGTGCAACCCTCCTGAATCAGCCACGGGTCGATGCAGGTTCCTCCCACCGAATTACCGATCAAACCAATGGGAATCTGCGCCTTCTGATCCAGATAGATTTTCCGGGCGAAGTAGAACGCCACGGCAGAAAACCCGCCTATGTTGCTCGGAGAACACACGTTCCATGTACTTGTGACGTTTCTCCATGGGTCAGTGGTGACAAACGGTCCGCCGGTGTTGACCCACATCCAGCGGATGCCCGGATAGTTGGCGACCGTGGCGTCGTCGTGGCCGGTGCCAAGATTGACCGCCATGTTAGACTGCCCGCCGCACATCCAGACGTCACCCACCACCACGTCCGCGATGGTGATCGTGTTGCCGCCGGTCTCAGTGATGGTCATGCTAGCCCCGGCGGCCTTGGCGGTCATGGCATCGAGCGCCAGTCGCCAGTCGCCCGTGGCGTCAGCGGTCGCGGTCTTCTTCTGGCCGTTGAAAACCACGGTGACAGTCTTGTTAGGAGTGGCGGCGCCCCAGACCGGGCACGGTTTGCCGCGCTGCAATACCGTGTGGTCGCTGAACAGGCCGTTGGCGGTTACGGTCGCACTGGCCATCGGCGCGGCCAGGCAGCATGCGGCAATTAGGAGAACTTGGACGGATTTGATGGTCATTTCTATTAGGTTAGATATATGCGGGTTGGTATCAGCATGAAGTTGGTCAAGAGCGTGGCACCGGGAATTTTCTGTCACTTGAGTTTGGGTCGGGCGGGAGCGGCATACGCTTTCAACTCCCACAGTCCCGGGTCGCCACTCAGGATTGTCACCTTCATCTTGATTGACCTTTCGCGTTGGGCTCGGCAGCACCGATACTGATATCATCGAACGCGACGTCGCGGTTTTCTCCGGGCAGGAGGACCGTCT
>Ga0118677_10000395_pt1 | contig 23873 bp, 26 predicted proteins | sample AliMusrvi5mmetaG_FD_86154 | JGI IMG/M metagenome (GOLD analysis project Ga0118677, IMG submission 86154)
GTTCCATAGCGATCCCGGCTTATCCGATCTCGAAGTGACCGGCGTCGGCCTGGAAGATGCGTTCCTGACAATCACTGAAAATGCTGTGCCCGTGGAGGTGAATCAATGATCCGATCGACTCTGCTCGAAGTGAAATACGAGTTCCTGGGGCTGCTGCGAATGCCTCGCTACTCGGTAATGACCATCACCTTCCCCGTCATGTTCTACCTGTTCTTCGGGGTCATCATCCACCAGGGGAACTTTGGCGGTGTAACGGCGCCCACCTACGCGCTGACGATCATGAGCGTGATGGGAGTGATGTTCGCCGCGTTGATGGGACTCGGCGCGGGCATCGCATCCGAGCGCGGTCTGGGCTGGCTGGAAGTAAAGCGCGCCAGCCCGATGCCGGGCTTTGGCTGGTTCGCGGCCAAGCTCTCCACCGCAATGTTGTTCAGCGCATTGGTCAGCGGCATTCTGTTCGTGGTTGGGGCGACGCTCGGAGGCGTGCGCCTGGGTTTGAACGAGTGGCTGCTGCTGGGAGGCTCGCTGGTGCTGGGTTCGATTCCTTTCGCTACACTGGGGTTCGTGCTGGGCTACGTGGCCACGTCGAACTCCGCACCGGCCATCGTCAACATGGTAGCCATGCCGATGGCGTTTCTATCAGGGCTGTTCATTCCAGTGCAATTCATGCCGAAATTCGTGCAGTTCGTCGCGCCGGCCATGCCGGCCTATCACCTGGCCCAGATCGGGCAGGCCATCGTGGGGATGGCGGGTTCCGGCTCCGTCGCCGCACACGTTCTCGCGCTCGCCGAGTTCACCGTGTTGTGCGCGATCGCGGGCTGGTTTGTGTGGCGGCGGGAAGAAAGCAGACTGCATGGCTGACGCGAACATTGCCGGAACACGCAAGTACCCGTTTCTACCCGCGGACTCGCAAGAGGGCTGGCTGCCCTACATGTGGCTGGTGTACCTGCTCAACTTTGTAGTGCCCGCGGCTTTTTCGAACCATCCGGCTAGGGACTGGTGGTTGACGGCCGGCACCATCGCGATATTCCTCCCGCTGTACTTCCGGGGCTATTGGGAGCAGGGCTGGCGGCAGTTCGTGTTGTCAGCGGCGATGTGCGTGATTGGCTTGGCCTGGGCGCGCTGGAACCCAGGTTCCTCGGTCTTCGTTGTCTACGCGGTAGCCGCCGTCGTACACGACGATGACCAGCGCGCCGCTTGGCGCAGGATTGCGAATCTGGTGAGCGCAACCGGCCTGGCGAGCTGGCTGTTGGGCCTGAACCTGTGGTTCTGGTTGCCGGCCATTGGATTCTCGCTATTCGTGGCGGCGTTCATCGCCGAGTCGCGCAAGCGCCACCGGCTCAACCGCCGTCTGGGGCTGGCGGAGGAAGAGGTCGGGCGTCTGGCCCGCATCGCCGAGCGGGAGCGCATCGCGCGGGATCTGCACGATGTACTGGGACACACGCTGTCGCTGATCGTGCTGAAATCCGAACTGGCCTCGAAGCTGGCCGAGACCGACCCTGTCCGCACCATCGCCGAGATCAGGGATGTCGAACGGATCTCCCGCGAAGCGCTGTCGGAGGTTCGCGCCGCAGTGGCCGGCTACCGCTCCGCCGGTCTGGAATCGGAACTCGCGCACGCGAGCAAGACGTTGGGCAGCATGGGCATCAGACTCGATTCCCAGATCGAGCCCGTGACCGTATCGCCTTCCCAGGAGAGCGTGCTGGCGATGGCGATTCGCGAGGCGGTGACCAACATCGTGCGGCACGCCGGCGCGCACTCCTGCCGGTTGAGGCTGCGCCAGCGGCTGGCGACTTGCGAGTTGGAGATTACGGACGACGGCAAGGGCGGTACAACGCCCGACGGCTGCGGCATCAGTGGAATGCGCGAGCGCGTGGAGGCGCTCGGCGGAACGCTGGAACGCGATGGATCGGCGGGCATGCGGCTGATCCTTCGGCTCCCCATGGCGGGTCCAACACTGGCGCTATGAGCATACGCGTCATCATCGCGGAAGACCAGGCCATGGTGCTGGGCGCGCTGGCCGCGCTGCTTGAGATCGAGAGTGACATCGAAGTGGTCGGGCAGGCCCGGGACGGCCAGCAGGCGCTGGAAATGACGGGGTCCCTGCGCCCCGATGTCGTGCTTTCGGACATCGAGATGCCGCGCATGACGGGGCTGGAACTGGCCGCCGAGTTGAAGCGCTTGGGTACGCCAGTGCGAGTGATCATCCTGACGACCTTCGCCCGGGCCGGCTACCTGCGGCGCGCACTCGAATCGGGTGTGTCGGGCTACCTGCTGAAGGACTCGCCTTCGGCGCAACTCGCCAACGCGGTACGTCGCGTCCACGCCGGCGGCCGGGTCATCGACCCCGATCTGGCCGCCGCCGCCTGGACCGAACCGGACCCGTTGACCGACCGCGAACGGCAGGTGCTGCGGCTGGCGGCGGAGGGCACGGCCGGGGCGGACATCGCCGATCAATTGAACCTGTCCGAGGGTACCGTCCGGAACTATCTGTCAGAAGCGATCAGCAAACTCGGGGCCGCCAATCGCACCGAGGCGGCGCGGATCGCGCGGCAAAAGGGCTGGCTGTGACGGCAGCCGCGAGTTCAGGCGTGTGCGAACGCGCCGGCCGGGTGCTTGGACTGGCCCCTGAGGCGCACGATTCAGCGTGCAGTGCCGGCACTCTTGTTGGTATTTTCCCGGACGTGGACAGGAGTGTCCACGCTGCACGATGAATCGTGCGCCACAAAAGAGAAACTCAATTCAGGGGACGATGGGTTTCCGGCACGCCGTCAGACCTGTGGCGTCCAGCGCATCTGGACGTAGGGGCCACTGACCTCACCTGCAGTGAAACCCAGGCGGCGGTAGAGCGACTGGGCGCGGTTGAAGTACTCAACGTGCAACTCGACGGGCAAGCCGAGACCGGCGGCGCGCACCATGACATCACGGATTAGCCGCTCACCGATCCCGCAGCCGCGCCAGGCGGGCAGCAGGGCGATATCGACAAGTACCAGTTCCTCCCGCCGTTGATGCAGGTACAGCCGCCCGATGGCTCTTCCGGCAGTCTCGATTACCAGGTACTCGGCATTCTCGAAATAGGTCTTATAGTGATAGTCCTGCAGCCGGAATTGTTCGCGCAGGAAGCGCTGGGCCTCCGCTTCGTCCCAGCCCGTCTGGGCGAGTTCCTCCTGCCGGGTTGAGGCGTACACCGCATACAGAAACTCCGCATCATCCGGACTCGCCGGACGCAGGCTGGTCGCGCTGGGCAAGTTCCCCGTCAACTCGACGACTCAGGCCCGCGATGGGAAAACGCCCACCAGCGCGATGCAGTAATTCAGCACCAGGTAGGGCTGCAGGTTGTTGTGCGGCTGGTTGCCACCAGCCGGAGACACGGCGTTCGCTCCCATGGGAACGGTCGGGTCCGCGCTGCGGTAAAGCTTGGCCCGATTCGCGCCGTCGGCCGACCAGGAGTCACCGGCCGGCGAATAAGAATTGCCGGCATCGTGGATAGCACTAGCCGGGTGGTTGTGCGCCGCCAATTGGTTTGCGACCAGGGTCACAGTCTCGGTTCCGCCCGTCTGTCCAACCGAATAGGGACTCAGCCCAGGACCTTGCCCGGCGCCGACGGCAACCTGTCCCTGCAGGTTCGGCAGGGCGAAGTTCGTGGTCCCGTTACCGCCGTAATTCACTCCGAGCAGCGAAAAAACGGCTGTGTTCTGGGAGATGGGGAGCACTTGGCCGGCACACACCGCCCAGCCTGCCGGCGCGAAATTAAAGGGCAGGATACGAACTTCGGCAAGAAACGGTTCTGACATGCTGGGCCTCCAATCAACTTCAGTTCTGACTCGGGAAAACGCCAAATAGGGAGATGATGTAGCTCAGCGCCTGGTAGGGCTGCTGGTTCGAGTGAGGCTGCCCGCCCGGACTCGCGCCGATGGTCGCCGGATGGAGTTGAACTGCGGTTCCGCTCCCCGGCTTGTGATACGGCGCAGCCACTCCCGTCCCGTCCGTTGCCCACAGCGCACCGGCGGGAGACGACGTGTTGCCCCGCGAACTGCTGGAGTTCGCCGCATGGGTATGCTGCGGGAGTTGAGCACTCGTCAGGGTCACGGACTCGGTGCCGCCTTGCGATCCGATCGGGTAACTGGCGCTCTGATGAATCGGCACCCGGCCGCGCAGGTCCGGCAGATTGAAAGTGGTCAACCCATCCCCGCCGTACGTGGTTCCGATCAGGACGAAAAGCACCTCGTACTGTGCAATCGGAAGCACCGATCCATCGCAGAAAGCCCAGTTCTGGGGAGCGAAATTACCGGCGAATAGGCGAATCTCTCCAACGTATGGTGTAGCCATGGGACCTCTAATTCCTTGACGGGAAGATCCCCGCCAGAGCGATGCAGAAGTTCAATACCAGGTACGGCATCTGGTTCTCGTGAGGCTGTGAATTGCCGGCGGGTTGAATCGAAGTGGGAGCCATCGCGGGGCCCGCCGCCGTAGCCGAGTTGTACGGCTTGGTCGGGTGCGTCGAACCGTCCGCGGCGAAGGTAGATCCCGCCGCGGGAGCAACCGAAGTCCCGGCCACGGTCGCCGCCTTGACCGGGTGGGTGTGCTGGGGGATTTCGGCCACAGTCAAGGTATGCGCGGCTTCTCCACCCGTCTGGCCTACGAGGTAGGTCGAAGTCCCCGGACCCGTGCCCGCGCCAACCACGACTTTCCCCTGAAGGTCCGGGAGCCGGAAAGTCGAAAACCCATCGCCTCCGTAATAGGTACCCAGGAGCGAAAACAGGGCCGTATTTTGATTGATGGCCATGGTTTGGCCGTTGCACAATGCCCAGCCCGTCGGGGCAAACCCGAGCGACCAGATCTTGATCTCGCCTAGGAAAGGTTCTGACATGCGGTACTTCCTCCAGCCGAATAATCGAGGAATCAGTTAAACAAGGCTTCCAGCACGATGGCGCCCCGGGAAATGGAGCCGTCGAGCAGGGTCACCGGGGAGATAAACAGGCCGCCGGCTTCGAAGTCCGGGCAGCGCAGCGTCTGCAATCCAGATCCCGGCAACTGGTTAGCCAAAGAGTGGAACAAGAGCGAGAAGCCCTGGGCGCGCTTGCCGGGATTCGCCTCGGCCCAGCGCTGCCGCCATTCCGGAACCGGCGAGACGTTGACGCGGATCAGTTGCGCCTGAAACGCCTGCTCCGGGGCGTCGTCGCTGGCGATGGTGAACACCACGTTGAGCTGCGCCTGGAAAAGCTCCGGGGTCAATTCCGGGATCGAATAGGACACGGGCATCGCAGGCGTCCTCATAGCAGCACCGTGGACAACGCCGCGGCCGAGGTGACTCCGGGGAAAGTGCGCATCACCTCGCCGAATCCCATCCCGTGCCAGGTAGCCAGCGTGGCGAAGTAGGCATCGCGCGAGACGCCCGGCACGAACGCGCCCTGCCCGGTGACATCGTCCGGTCCGCCGGGAGCGAGACTCGGGAAACTGCCGTGGACCCGACCGCCCGCGACCGCGCCGCCCACCACGAATTGCAGCGACGACCAGCCGTGGCCGGTGCCGTGGCCGGCGTTTTCCACAACGCTGCGCCCGAACTCCGAATCGGTGTAAAGCGCCACGCGCGAGGCGAGCCCGGCATTTTCGATGGCTGTTTGAAAGGCAAATACCGCGCCCGCGAACTCGCCCCAGCTGCGCTCCGCGGCCGGCGCTTGAGCGGAGTGCGTGTCGAACCCGCCGAGCACGGCCGAGTGGACGGCGCCGGCCGTCTTGCCCGAGGCGATCAGGGCGTAAATCTGCTGGAGCTGGCGGCCGAGGCTGGTATCAGGGAATGACACGCCGTGGGTCGGGACCGAGGCGCTGGAGCGCAGCAGGTTGGCCGCGGTCATCCGCCGCTCGGCGGCGTTCATGCTTCTGGGAATCACGCTCTTCTGCGCGACGGCGATAGGGGAAGACTGGGCGCTATTCCGCAGGGCTGGAAAGTCGTACAGCGCCCCGGATTCGCTCGACCAGTCAGGCAGCAAGTACCCTCCCGGCAGAGCCGTGGCGCGCAGATCGGAATGCTCCATCGCACCGGCCGGAGGCTTGGGCGAGCCGCTGGGCTCCAGCGATCCGACCCCCGCAAAGAGGGCCAGCCGACCCGAATCGTACAGCTCCGCGATCGGCGCAAGGGCAGCGTGAAAGGAGATCGCCTGATCGCCGCGACCGCTCGTGACGAGGCGCGGACCGGACGAGATGGACGGACGGAGCCGGCTCCAGGCGGATGTTTCGGCGATACTCTGCGGGACGGCCGCGGCCCAGGTATCCGCTCCACCCAGCAAGTGAATACAAACCAGAGAACGCGATCCGGAACTACCGCCCGGGCTTTGCGCGCTCGCCGTGGGACTGGCCAACATAGCCGCAGTGCCACCTGCGGCCAAAGCGACAAACCGGCGACGGTTGGAAGTGAGGACGGTTGAATTTGCGGGCACGAAACTCTCCTCCAAGTGAACCCACATCTATCCCGCGAGCAGTTCCATGCGGGATAGGAGACTGTCGCTGAGTTTAACTTTGCACTGGCGGCTCGTCAAGAAGTATTGTGAGAACAAAACGCTGCCTGGCCTGAATCAAAAGATAGTCGGTACATGCGACTGGCAATAATTGGGGCTAACTGGCCCTTTGGAAGCATCTTTCCACTTGAAGAAATCTCGCGACGCCCTTACTCTGGTCCGAGTGGAGGAGGGATCGGTGTCTTTCGTCAAAGTTATTAGGACAATTACTACTGCTCGCGCAGTATCTTCGATTGCGGTCTGGCTTGGCTTGAGCGCAGGCCTGAGCGCGACTCCGATCATCGTCGGCATCACGGCCGACAGCCAGCTGGTGCAGATCAATCAGGCAACCGGCGTGGGCTCGGCGCTTGTCACTTTGGACGGGAGTTACAATCCCCTGGGGATCGCCTCGAACGGGACCAGCCTGTTTCTCTACGGACAGAACAACGGCGACCTGCGGCAAGTTACCAGCTTCACGACCGGAGCGACCAGTCAGTTAGGCACGCCTCTCGCCGGCGTTCCGTCCACCTTGGGCTTCGTTCCGACGAAGGGTGACCTGACCTACCATGCCGGGAACTTCTACATCGGAAGCAGCGCGGCCGCCGACGGTTCCTTCAGCGCCAACGGGAGCCTGTTCTCCGTTGTGAACGCACCGGGTTACGCGGCTTCACAACTCGACACGGGCGCATTTCCGAAGGTCGGCGGATTGGCTTTCAGCTCCGGCGGAGTCTTCTACGGCGTGGATCAATTTGGCAATACGCTATACACGCTGAACGCCGCGACAGGCACAGCCACCTCCAGCACGGCACTGACCGGCGCAGGACTCGATCCGACCGTTGACACGGTCGGCGGGCTGATTTTCGGCACCAACGGAACCCTGTATGCGGCGGTCTCGCCGGATGGGATCAATTCCGAGTGGTTCAGCATAAACACCGCGACGGGCGCAGCCACGGACCTCGGCTCCATCGGCGGCTACGACATAGTCGGCTTGGCGCTGGTGAACATCCCGGTAGTCAACCCGATTCCAGAGCCCGCGAGCTTCGTCTTGATTGCGACAGGCGCTTGCGCACTCTGGCTGCGGCGCAAACGGCTAAATAGCTGAGCCGCTCTTTGTGCGTTTGGCCGAGGCCGCCACTTTAGCAGTCTTGCCGTAACCCTTACTAGTGCCCCGCTGACTTGCGGTGGAGTCGGTAAGTCAGCTCTATCACTGCGGAGAATGGATAACCCGGAGTGGTATGAATACGGGCCACGGCTGGAGCGTCCGGCAATATACGCGAAATAAAATAGTTTTGGGTCTCAAAATAGTTTTTGTCCAATAGGTTGTCAAAACTCAGGCTACACTCCACACCTCGCGGTAACTGGCGCGACAGACTGAGATCCCAGACGGTGCTGCCCGTGGCCACAATAGACGGATTCTCGCCGTCCAGCCGGTAGTGATTGATCGCACGCATCCGCAGCGACCCGCTCCAACCCCTCCACGCCGTCAGCGTCAGCGCGGCGTTGGCCGTGAAGTGCGGTGCGCTATCCACGTAAACGCGGTGATCGCCGCCGCGGTAGAACGCGTTCCCGATCTTCGTCAGTCCCCCGTTCAGCGACAGGTGGTGGGTCAGTTCGAGCGAGGTCTTGGCCTCGTAGCCATACGCCCGGCTGCGGCCCTTGAACTCGAAACTGCCGTCGTCGGGGATGTACACCATCTCATTTGAGTGGTCGATCAAGAAGGTGTCGGCGCACACGGAAACGCGCCCGAACTTCGACGAAGCGCCCAGTTGATAGAAGTCCGTGGTTGCGATGCGCGGCCGGTCGGGCCGCTGCACCACGGCGCGCGCATCCACGCTGTTGATACCCCGCCCGTAGTTCGCGTACAGGGTGAGCGGCAGCTTGCCGAAAGGGGTGAGCGCCGCGCCTGCTTTGGGCTGCCAGCGGCCAGCCTGCTCCACGCCGCCCGCGAGCGGGATCACGCGGTCCCTAACGTCCCAACGGAAGGCGTCGAACCGCAGACCGCCGGTCAGGATCAGCCGGCCGCTCAGCACGCTCAGGCTCTCTTGAACGTAGCCCGCGTCGTTCGCGATGCGGGCGTCCGCGCGGGTGGTCACGCCCAGCGGGACGCGCCCGAAGCGCGGGTATAGGCCGACATTGATCTGATCGTCGTGATAGTTGAAGCCCGCCGTGAGCAGCGCCGTAACCGGCCCCAGGCGGTCGGCGTGGGTGTATTGCACCGTCGCGCCTTCGGTGAGGCGCGAATCGTGCTGCTGAAATCCGTCGCCGTGCCCCGGGTCGTTCAAGAAGAAGGTGAAGTTTGAATAGAGATCGAACAGATTGCGGGTCACGAACCCGTCGCCGCGCAGGACATCCCCGTTTGCAAAGGACTTGATGTAGTACGACGACAGTGTCCCCAGCCAGACCTTGCCGCCGTCGGACGGATCGTTGTAGCCGTACCGGTCGAGACGGCCCGCGACGACCTGGTCCAACGGAATCTGGCCGGAGGAGTAGAAATTGTTACGGCCATAAAGCAATCGAAAGCCCAGCTTCTGGCGAGCGGGCAGCTTGGTCGTGTAGTTGCCGTTCACGTTGTCGCGCCGGTAGCGGCCGGGGTTGATGAAGGGACCGTCGGTGTCGCTGCCCTCGTAGGCAAGGTAGGAATCGACGCTTTGGACGTTCGGGCTGTAGGCCGCGAAGCCGCGCCAGGTGTTGAAGTTGCCGCCCTGGAGACGGGCCGTCAGTTCGTCGGCGAGCGACTCGCGCTGGCGGATCTGCACCACGCCCAGGCCGCTGAAATCGCCATACTCGGCGCTGAAGGGTCCATTGATAACGTTGACTTCGCCGACCAGCTCCGGGCTCAGCGCTTTCAGCGCTCCCAGGTAGCCCTGACCGTGGCCCTGCGTGCCTTGATTCTGCTGGACGTCGTCCACCATCACCTTCAGCCCGCCGTTTACGCCGCCATGGTCCAGATTGAAGCCAAAGCGTCTTATTTCCAGCGACTTACCGCCGCCCTCGTGCTGCCCGGCGTTGATCCCGGCATCCATCTGCTGCAGCAGTTGGTCATCCCGGGTGAACAGCGTCTTGTTAAACACCTCGGCGTTGCGCATGTCGATGGCGGGCTCCAGAGCCGGAGCCGAAATCACCATGGACACGTTCTGGCCGGCCACCTGCGAGAAATGCAACTCTAAGCGCAGCGTCTCGTCCGGTTCCAGGTCGACGGTCCGCACGGTGGGGTGGAGGCCGACGGCCTCGGCTTTCAACGTGTATTCGCCGGCGGCCAGGCGGTCGATTGCGAAGCTCCCCTCGTCGTCCGTCCGCACTTCCCGCTGGATGCCGCCGAAATGACCGGAAACGTGGACCCCGGCACCACGAACCGGCTTGCCCTGCGGGTCGGTGACGGTGCCTTGCAGGCTGCTGGTGGCGCGGTCTCCGGCCGGAACTGGCGCACTACCGGACGCGAGCAATGACGTGCCCAGCAGAAGCGAAACGAGCGCGGGATGCGATCCGGCGCGGCGTCGATCGAGCGAGGTCACTCCTAATTCGTATCACGTTTATTTGATTAGTGCTACCGATTCACTCGGCCGCTGGCATTGGGCGAAGCTCCAAATCGGTCGCATCCGCCGACCCCTGCTTGACGTCTTATGTATTCTTAGGGTGGAGAGCGGAGCCGGGGGCCGAAACCGCCGGTTTGCCGAACCTATCCTTTATCTAGTAGTCTGAAACCGTCTTTATGCCGAAATCTCTAGTCATCGTCGAATCGCCCGCGAAAGCGAAGACGATTGGCAAATACCTGGGCAAGAACTTCGTGGTCAAAGCCAGCTTGGGCCACGTCAAGGATCTGCCAAAAAACGACATCGCCATTGATGTCGAACACGATTTCCGCCCCACCTACGTCGTCATCGAAGGCAAGAAGAAGCTCATGGACGAGCTGAAACGGGATGCCAAAGCCTCTGACGCCGTCTACCTCGCGGCTGACCATGACCGCGAAGGCGAGGCGATTTGTTTCCATCTTGAAGAAGAACTGCACTCAAAGAAGGCGGGCGGCCCCCAGTTCTTCCGGGTCACCTTCAACGAAATCACGGCCACGGCCGTCAAGCGGGCCTTCGAGCATCCGCGCCAGGTGAACGTGGCGCTGGTGGACGCGCAGCAGACGCGCAGGATCCTGGACAGGCTGGTGGGGTACAAGATCTCCCCGCTGCTGTGGGACAAGGTCCGGCGCGGACTCTCGGCGGGCCGCGTCCAGACGGTGGCGCTGCGGCTGATCGTGGAGCGGGAACGCGAAATCAAAGCCTTCCTGAAGCAGGAGTACTGGTCGATCGAGGTCCACCTGAACGCGAAGAAGGCGCCGGTGCTCAAGACCAGCGTCGCCAAGCGGAATGGCGAGAATCTCGCGATCACGGACGAGGCCGGGTCGCAGGCCGTCGTCAGCGCGCTGGAAGGCAGCGAGTACAAGGTCCTGTCGGTCGGGACGAAAGAGAAGCGGCGCAACCCGGTGCCGCCGTTCATCACTTCCACCCTGCAGCAGGAGGCCGCGCGCAAGATCCGCTTCAGCGTGAAGCGCACGATGGGCCTGGCGCAACGGTTGTACGAAGGCGTCGAGCTCGGCGCGGAGGGCTCGGTCGGCCTGATCACCTACATGCGTACCGATTCGACGCGCGTCTCGGACGACGCCCTCAACGACGTGCGCGCGTTCATCGGAGAGCGCTTCGGCGAGCAATACTTGCCGGCCACGCCTAACTTCTTCAAGACCAAGAAACAGGTTCAGGACGCGCACGAAGCCATCCGTCCCACCTCAGTGCAGCACACTCCGGACGCGATTGCGAAGTATCTGAGCGAGGACGAACTGAAGCTCTACCGGATCATCTGGATGCGCTTCGTCGCGTCGCAGATGACGCCGGCCGTCTTCGACCAGACGACCATCGAAGTGACGGCCCAGGGGCGCGACGGCGCCGCCTATCTGCTGCGCGCTACCGGTTCGGTGCCCAAGTTCGACGGCTTCCTGGCCGTCTACGAAGAGGGCAAGGACCAGAAGGACGAGGAAGACGACGAGCTGAAGAACCGCCTGCCGCAAGTGGTCGAAGGCGAGTCGCTGAAGTTCAAGTCGATTCTTCCCGAGCAGCACTTCACCGAGCCGCCGCCGCGCTTCACCGAGGCGACGCTGGTGAAAGAACTGGAAGCCGACGGCGTCGGGCGCCCGTCCACCTACGCCTCAATTCTCTCCACCATCCAGGAACGGGAGTACGTGAAGAAGGAAGGCGGCAAGTTCGCGCCGACCGACCTCGGCACGATCGTCACAGACCTGCTGGTCGAGAGTTTCAACGACATCTTCGACGTCAATTACACGGCCCGGCTGGAAGGGCAACTCGACGAAATCGAGGACGGCACCATCCTTTGGACCGACGCGATGGCCGAGTTCTACAAGCGCTTCGAGAAGGATCTCGAAGAGGCTGGGCGCTCGATGCGCGACGTCAAGCGCACCGAGATTGCGACCGATCAGACCTGCGACCGCTGCGGCAAGCCCATGGTCATCAAGTGGGGCAAGCACGGTTACTTCCTGGCCTGCACGGGCTATCCGGAGTGCACCAACACGCGGGAAACGACGCTGGTGGCCGACGAGATCGGCGACGGCGAGAACCCGGTGGAGATCGCGGAGCAGGACGCCGAGGAATATTGCGAAAACTGCGGGCGTCCGATGGTGCTCAAGAAGGGGCGCTTCGGCACGTTCTTCGCTTGCTCGGGCTACCCCGACTGCAAGACGACCAAGCAGATCGGCGGCGCGCAGCGCAAACCGGACGTGCTGCTGGAAGAGAAGTGCCCGGAGTGCGGGCACCAGCTCGCGCTCAAGTCGGGCCGCTTCGGCGAGTTCACCGCCTGCTCGAACTACCCGGCCTGCAAGTACGTGCTGCAGAAGACGACGGGCGTGCCCTGCCCCAAGTGCGGCACGGGCGAACTGGCGGAGCGGCGCTCCAAACGCGGCAAGACGTTCTACGGGTGCAACCGCTATCCCGAATGTGACTTCGTGGCGTGGTCAAAACCAATCGCCGAACATTGCCCGAATTGCGAGTCAACCTATCTGCTCGAGAAGTTCCTGAAGTCGGGCCACTTTGCGGAGTGCCCCAACAAGGAATGCAAGTACCGCAAGGAACTCGAGCCGGTGGAACTGGCCAAGACGTAGGGCTAAACGCGGGAGTTAGCCCCGTACAGCCCGATCCTCCGCCGGGCTCAGCAACGGTGTGAAGCTCTTGTTTTGTAGGGCAGCTTGGTCAACTGTGGTCGATTGTCAATCGGCCTGTCAATCTTCCCCTCTCAAACGGCGGCGGTTGGCAACCGCGGCGCAGGAAGCCATCCTGCACCGGTTGTCACTCTCCTTCGCAAGCCTCAATAGCCTCGCGCCGGCCCCGCAAACGGGTCGGGGCCAATGGACGGGAGGCGACTTTCGGTCCAGTATGCAGAACTTCGCACGCACTGCGCCGTAGCTCAGTAGCAATCGTCGCGAACCGTCCGCGAAGGCGATAGGCCGGAAGGTGATTAGACCATCGTCAGGATCACTTTCCCTTCCTGATTCGCCGCGGAAAAGTGGCGAAAGGCGTCTTGCCAGTCGCTCAGCTTGTACGGCCCGTCGATGACAGGCGCCAGGTGTCCCGCCTCGAAGCACTCCTTCAGATCCGAGAGAAACGCGTTCTGTTTCAGTTTAATCACCACGATCCGCTTGCCCGTAAGCAGCCGAATCAAGCCGCCGAGGATCAACATCCTGAACAGCGTTGCCGTCTGGCCGCCGACCGTCACGTAGGTGCCGCCGGGCGTAAGCGCGCGCAGGTACGCGAAGAGCGAACGATTGGACTTGGTATCCAAAATCAGGTCGTAGCGCTTGCCGCTCTTCGTGAAGTCCTCCTGCTGGTAGTCGATGACGCGATCGAAGCCGATGCTCCGCATCATCTTATGTTTCGACGCGCGATCGACGCCTGTAACCTCGACGCCCTGCAGCTTAGCGACCTGGACTCCAATCGTTCCGACGCCACCGCCCGCTCCGTTGATCAGAATCTTCTGGCCCGACCGCAGCGGCCCGCCGGCGTGGAGACCCTGCATGGCGAGCGCGCCCGCCTGCGGCAGTGCCGCCGCCTGCTCGAACGTCATGCCCGCCGGCTTCGGAAGCAACGCCGCTTGGGGAGCGCAAACATATTCCGCGAACGCGCCGAAGCCTCCGAATCCGAAACTGGACACGTCGCCGAAGACGGCATCGCCCGGACGAAAACTCTCGACGCGGCTGCCCACTGCGACCACGCTTCCGGCAACGTCGGAGCCGCCGATCCTCACTCGCGGCGGTGCGCCGGCAGACACCGCACGCAGGAACGTCCCCACCACACGAAAGGGCAGCGGGGCACGCCCGAGGATGAACAGGTCGTAGTCGTTGAGGGACGACGCATGCACGCGCACCAGCACTTCGTTCTCTGTCGGGACCGGCACGACGACATCACACAGCTCAGGCGAGCCCGACGCGCCGCGCACGATGGCCTTCATCGTGCCTTCGTCGTCGGCGAGATGCCGAAGCGCGGGTCATTCCTGGGGATGCGCTTCGCCACGGTTTCCGTGGTCGAGTCGAAAACGTCGTGCGCAGAATCGATGTGCAGCCACTTTTGTGACATTGCCGTCCTCGGTTGCCAACCCATCATATACAGCCCACCGTGCTAAGGGAATACTGCTTACTCGGACCGGTGTAACGCGACACGCCGGATTACTAAGGGTTAGTCGCGCAGCGTTTACCGACGTTTTGACCTGCCGCAAGACCGTATGGGACCGGGAAACAGCCATCTCCCTCCGAAAGTGACCTTGCCTGTGGAGTATCCGTCGCGCCGATCCGAGTCAAAGTCCAGAAAGCGCACTTTCGAGGAACTGGCCGGCTCGCAAATCTGTGATCGTGCGGGCTCGGGCCATCGGTGTAGCGTCACCGCCGAAGTACCAAATCGAGACGGCATCGAGACGGCAGATCGGGCGGGCTTCTCCGAGGCGCACCGCCATTGGTGTTGTCTTACAGGTAATAGCCAAGCCCAGAGAAGATCATGTGCGGCGAGCCATTCAGTACGCCGTACACTTCGAGCCAGTGATTCTCATAAGCGTCGCCTCGCAAAATGGCTTCCGGTTGTCCGTCGCCATCGACGTCGACGAGATCGAGGACCGACCATATCGTGGCCAAGGGGACGTCCGCGTCCACCACCTGGAAAGGCAGCTGTCTGAGAAAGATCGCACCTGATTTTGGGTCGATCATCACAATGACTTGGCAGAGAGTGAGCCTCGGTCCGACACGGTGGGAATAGTAGCCCTCAGCCAAAGACCATCCCGACGAGTTGGAATTCCAAACTTTGAATACCGTCCCTTTTTCGTCTCCGGCGGGCAAACCCAGCCGCCGCAATTCTTCGATGAGAGTCGTGCGAACCTTCGAGGGAGGCTGTCCATCCTGTCTGCAAGGGACCTCCCGATCATAGTCACAATCAAACCCCGCGATGACTTTGATGTTGATCTGGGAAGGCTTCCAGTTCCTGATGTTGCAACCATCGCTGGGGCCATTTCCAAAAGGCGCTTCGCCACAGTAACGGGCCTTCAGAAAGGATCGAATCTTGCGACAGTCAGCGTTGCTGCAAATTGGGCGATGAGGGTCTTCTTTGGCCCAGAGCTTGACTTGCACACCATAGACAAGAAGTGGCACAGATGCTGCAACAAGAGTCAGCTTAGCAGCCCAACGTCTGTGAACACTCACCATCGCTTGAGAATAACTCGACTTCGCGCTGGCCGTAATGCCGGTCCTGGCCAGAAAACCGGCATCTCGGAAAGTGCCCCTGCGGGTGCGGTATCCGCCGCCGCCAGCCTGGGCCAATGGACGGGAAGCGCACATATCGGGCACAACAAGGGATTGAAACAGCCGGGCTGCCACTGGCGTAGGCTGGTTCATGCATGAATAAACGCCCAGAGACCGAGCTCGAGAGCCGATATCGCAGGCGAGCATCGCGTCGATGGGTCGATCGCTTTCGACGGCTCGTAGAGCCTCCCGCGCCGTTCATCATGAACCCAGCCGAACCATTGGGCTTCCCCCTTGGCCGCTGGAATCTCTATATAGGCGGTGCTGGCCGCACAGCACCGGGCTACGTAAACATTGACTTGATTTCTGTGCCCGGAGTGGATGTTGTCGCGGATGCCGAACAGTTACCATTTTCCTCCAGCACCTTCCAGAGGGTGGAGTGCGATGCGGTGCTGGAACACGTGCGTAATCCTTGCAAAGTAATGCGTGAAATTCGCAGGGTTTTAGCGCCCGGAGGTTATGTGCATTTGGTGACCCCATTTTGCCATCCTTTTCATGAGTACCCAAAGGACTTTCGACGGTACACGATTGACGGACTGATCGAACTGGGAAGTGGATTGGAGGTTGTTGCCGCAGGTTGGCGAACTGGACCAACAGCGACGCTTCTCGTGATCGTTATCGAATACGTGAAGCTACTCGTGCCGCTCCGGCCGTGGAGAGTTTTTTCGCATGTCCTGTTCGGATGGCTACTCTTTCCGTTTCGCTACATCGACCTATTCTTGCTGCAATCACCGAGAGCGCAGCGGATTGGTAACCACTGCTATGTCTGGCTTCGGAAGCCGAAGGAGTGATAGACCGGCATTGCGGACACTGACTTCCCGGGTGGGGTGTCCACGACCACCAGTTTGGGCCAATGGACGGGAAGCGCACATCTCAGGAACGGGCGTAACGCGGCAAATTGAGAAACTCGTTACCCTCGACAGCGAGCAAAACCACGCGCACAGGCCTACGCAGAGAACTCCCGGTGCGCACGCCCGAGGAGGGACCGGTTGGTGAAAACCTGAGCGCAAAAGAGGCCGAAGCACGATAGCATCAGGCAAAGCTCGAATGGAGTGCTGCCTTTCCTATCTTGGGTGTTCCACCACTCGGGCAAGTTCGAGCGCGCCGCGATTGCGCCGGTTTGAAGGGCAAAAAGTGTAACGACAAAACCGAGATGGCGCCAGAGCAGGCGAGGAATCTGAAGCCGGACCGCGGGGCACGTGAACATGTATGGGGGCAGGTCTTTCCCCTTTATCGCGTGGCCCTTTCCAATCGCGGCGAAGGTCCCGAAAACGACGGAAGTCGTGTAGACGATCGCCGACGCCTCTTGGAGGCCATAGGGCCTTTTCATCAGCATAAGGAACAGGGGTACGGCACCAAGTATCGTGCAAAGGAATAGTGAAGCCATCAAGGCAAAGCGTGCAAGCGAGAAGGACCGAACGCAGCAGGGATCGGAATATGGCCACGGTTGGACCGTGCACGCCTGGGGCTCGCAACTGACAACGTGGCTGACGGGGATAGCGTGGCCGTGCTTACCGCTGTTCGTGTAGGAGCGATTGGAGGAGACAACGTCGACGATAATCTCGCCACGCTTGTCATTGAATTCAAGAATCTCCGCAGTCACACGTTCACCGTCGTCGAGTGTGAGGACGGCGACGGTGTGGAAGTCGACTGTTTCCAGCCACTGCGGAAGGTCTGCATCCGGCATTTCAGCAGCCAACATAACATAACGTACAGGGTATTCAAGTCCTTTTGACCTGCTGCTTGAGTGGGACGAGGGGCTTCTCAGTAGAGGGCATTGGCCAGAAAACCGCATTATCGGAATGTATGGTCCGCCGCCTCGTCGCAAGCGAAAAATGAGGGTGGCGGGTTGGTCTGCGCAAATGTATACGGCCTTTGTTGGAGTGAATAACTCCTGGCCAAGATGGAATGCGCTGCGCTCTCTTCCCTTCTAACTGGACGGTCTCAGAAGACCATTTCCGATATCGGGTTTCGAGAGCGCCGGGTTGGACCGTTGTGCCATCTCAATGTTCGCCCGCAGACCGGGCAGGAATTCGTGGACTTCGCAGAATCTCGCGCGGCTTTCCTTTCAACAGGGTTCGGTCAGTCCGGCGCAACGGCCGTTAGCTCCGGGGGCCGATAGTCTTGGCCTGTGGCGAGGACGGCCCAGGCAATGCGCGCCAACTTGTTTGCCAACGCGACGCAGACGACGTTGCGATGGGCGCGCGCGGTCAGTTGTCCCAGCCACGCCGACAGACGCGCCGATTGTTTGCTGCTCTGCTGCAGCACCGAGCGGGCGCATTGCACGAACAGCTTTCGCAAGTAGGCGTTGCCACGTTTACTGATGCTAAGCAGCTTCTGTCTGCCGCCGGTCGAGTGTTCTCGCGGAACCAGGCCGACCCAGGCTGCGAACTCCCGGCCCTTGCGGAACGCTGCCCCGTTCCCGATGGCCGCGATGAGCGCGGTCGCAGTCACCGGCCCAATGCCAGGGATCGCGTCCAGGCGCCGGCACGCCTCGCTGTTCTTCGCCGTCAGCTGAATCAGCGTCTCCGCCTCTTCCAGGCGTGTAGCCAATTGCTCCAGTTCCAAACTTAATTGCTTCAGCAGCAAACGCAATGCGGCCGACAGCTTCCCGGACGCGTCTTCCAGAATCTCCGGCAAGGTTGCATCCAGATGTCGCCGCCCCTTGCGCACCGTGATGCCCCGCTCGAGCAACAGCCCACGGATCTGGTTGACTACCGCCGTGCGGCGCATGACCCAGCGTTCGCGCACCCGGTGCAGCGACTGCAGGTCCAACTGGTCATCGCTCTTGATAGGCACGAAGCGCATCGTCGGGCGGCCCACCGCCTCGGCGATCGCCTCGGCGTCAATGAAGTCGCTCTTGTTCGTCTTCACGAATGGCTTCACGTACTGCGCCGGAATCAGGCGCACCTCGTGACCCTGCTCGCGCAACGCCCGGCCGAGAAAATGTGAGCCCCCGCACGCCTCCATGCCGATCAGGTGCACTTGCCGGTTCGCCGTGAAACGCAGCAATTGCGCGCGAGAGAACTTCTTGCGCTCGACCACTTCTCCGCGCTGGTTCAGACCGACCAGATGAAAGATCGTCTTGCCCAGATCAATGCCGATTGTGTGTATTTCCATAGATGGCCTCCTGCATTCAGCTATACCCCAGCTCCTGACGAGCGGGGGCGGCGGACCATCCCATTAACTGAGCCGGATGCAGCTTGAAGCCGAATCACTGTGTCAGTGTGCCCCCCGGCAGTGGCCAGCGCTTTCTTCCCGCCGTTCCCCGCCCTAGATCCCGGGCGCGACCGCTCCCGCAAGATCAAGCTCAGGCCGGCACACCAAAAAGCCCTCGTTCCCGCTCCGCGCGGCGGAGAAGGAACGGGGGCTCTTTCGAAAGCCTTTAAGGGTGGGAGGTGGCGGAGGTCCTACGCGCTGAAGCTGGAGCCGCAGCCGCAGGTGGACTTCACATGCGGGTTGTTGAACTTGAAGCCGGCGCCTTCCAGGCTCTCGACATAGTCCACTTCCGCGCCGTCGAGATACAACATGCTGGCCTGGTCGATGAAGACCTTCAGCCCGTCGAAATCGTAGGTCTTATCGAGCATTCCGGGAGCGTTCTCGAACGCCATGGAGTAGCTGAAACCGGAGCAGCCGCCGCCGACGACGGCGATGCGCAGGCCGCTCGGCTTGGGCTCCTGGGCGTCCAGAATCTCTCTCACTTTGCCAACGGCTACGGGGGTCAGGTTGATCATTCGCGTCAAGCCTCCTACTAAACTTTCCTGATTGCCCAGTTTAGCACTGGGGCAACCCTTCACTTCGAATAGATGCGCGAGCGGCAAGAAAGGAATCCGGAGTGGGAGAAAAGAGCGCCTAATCTGTTATGGTGGGTCATATCGCGCCAGACGGGCGTTTGGCGTGAGAATCGGCTGCTCCATGAAACCGTACGGGGACGTTGCCCGTCAGACGGGATGTATGAGTGGATACGCCAGCGTACTTCCCATCCCCGGCGCGGGCATTGCGGCGGAGGAAAGCCGTCCCGGCAAAACTCGCGTGGATTATCGAAAAAGCGAAGAAGCCGATCTGGTCCGGAGGGTGCAAGCCCAGGACCAACTTGCGTTCCGCGAGGTCGTGGACCGCTATCAGAGCAAAGTCTTCAACATCATTTACGGGATCTTGCGCAACCGGAACGACGCCGAGGATATCGCGCAGCAGGTTTTCGCCAAGATCTACTTCTCTATCAACAGCTTCGACTTCAGAAGTTCGCTGCTGACCTGGATCTACAAGATCACGGTCAACGAGTGCTACGATTACCTGCGGAAGAAGAAAGTCCGCAAGCTGGTCTACGAAAGCGACTTCGGGGACGAGGAAAGCCAGAGCCTGGAGCGGCAGGAGCCGGATTCGGCCCGGCCCGTGGATACGGCGCTGGCCAACCGCGACCTGGTATTGAAGTTGTTGTCCAAGATCTCGGCGGAAGACCGCAATCTGATGGTGATGAAAGAGGTTGAGGGGCATTCGGTGGAAGAGCTCGCCGCCATGACCGGACTCAACGAGAACACGATCAAGGTAAAGTTGTTTAGAGCGCGGCAGAAACTGCTCAAAGCCGCTCAGCGGCTGATGCGCGGCACCGCTTCGGAAACGGCTGGAAGATAGATCGGGAAGACGGGGCTCCCATGACGGCGGTTTATCGAAGAGCCCGGACGGTAGGTTTGGAGTTCGAGATGGTGTGTCTGGCTGCAAAATGCGAGCGAAGTCACAGAGAATCGGAGATGAACCGATCCATAGAGTGCCGCGGCAGCAGACGCGAGTAGGATGTTTGAGGGAACAATCATGCACGACGTGATTCGGACTGATCTTGAAAATTTCTTGAGTGACCGCCTGGCTCCCGAGCGCATGGCCGCATTCCGCGAGCACATCGCGGAATGCGCCTCATGCCGCGAGATGGTGACATCTTTCGAGCAGCAGTCCACGCTCATCCGTTCGCTGCGAGTATCCGAAGAGGAAGTCGCGCCTGCCGCGGGATTCTACGCCCGGGTGATGGAACGTATCGAAGCGCAGCGGCCCATCTCGCTGTGGTCGGTGTTCCTGCAACCGTTGTTTGCGCGCCGCGTGATGTACGCCAGCCTGGCGCTGTTTCTGGCGTTGGGCTCGTCGGTACTTTGGAGCAGCGAAAGCCACGAAGCGCTGGCGAACGACTCTAACATGGTTGGCGTGCTGGCTGGCTTCGGCGTCCAGTCTGAGCCGGTTGCCGGCGTGTCGGCGAATCCCGAACTGGCCAAAGATGCCGTCATGGACGACGTCCTCTCTGATCGGCCTGTCCATCTGGTCAGCGTCTCCGAGTAAGCAGGACGTCGCAACAAAGTGAGCTTTTACGGCGTAATCACCGACCCCAAGCCCACCTGGCACAATCCCCGGATTCTGTCGCTGCTGCTGCTGGTGTTCCTGGTCGGCGTGGCATGCGGCGGATTTGCCACTCAGTACGCCATTTCGCACCTCGTCCCCAGAACTTCCCATTCGTCCCGCGATAGCGCCCAGGCCCGTACCATGGCGCACCTCAAGCAGGACCTCAACCTCACGCCCGATCAGGAGCATAAGATCGGAATCCTGCTGGAAGATCTAGCCAAGTACTACGACAACGTCCAGGTTCAGATGGACGATGTCCGGCAAGACGGCAAGGAGCGCATTAAGAAGCTCCTGACGGCGGAACAGCAGAAGAAGTTCGACAAGATCATGACGGAGATGTCTCCGCGGGCCCGCTAGTTTGCGCGCGCTCAGACCTTTACCACCAGTTTGCCCCGATTGGCGCCGCTGAATAGCCGGTTCAATGCCGCAGGCGCCTGCGCCAGCCCTTCCACGAGATCCACCCGGTAGTGCAGCCGTCCCCCCATGTGCCAGCCGATCAACTTGAGCGCAGCCTCCATCGCACGGCCCAGGTAATCGAGCACGATGAAACCCTCAATTCTGGCACGCTTGCCAATGAGGACGGCGAGATTCGAGGGGCCCGGCTCCGGGCTTTGGGCGTTGTATTGGGAGATCATGCCGCAAGCGACGATGCGCGCCCGCAGGTTGATGTGGCCCAGAACCGCCTCGAGGATGTGCCCGCCCACGTTGTCGAAGTAAACATCCACGCCGTTCGGGCAAAGGCGTGACAGTTCCCTACTCACGTTGGCCGACTTGTAGTCGATAGCGCCGTCGAAGCCCAGCTCGCCGGTCAGCCAGTCGCACTTGGGCTTGCCGCCGGCAATGCCGATAACGCGCAGGCCCAGAATCTTGCCAATCTGCCCAACCAGTGAGCCGACGGCGCCGGCCGCCGCCGAGACCACCAACGTTTCGCCGGCTTTCGCCTGCCCGACCTCCAGCAATCCAAAGTACGCGGTCAGGCCGATGTGGCCGAGCAGTCCGAAATGAGCGTCGAGCGGTAGCGGGATCGGCGGCAGTTTGGTCATGCCTTCGGGCGGTCCCTGGAAGAACTTCTGCCAGCAGAGCATGCCCTGGACCGTGTCGCCGGCCGAGTACTTGGGGTTGTTGCTCTGCTCGACGGTCCCAATGCCGATTCCACGCATCACCGCGCCCAGCGGCAGCCGGGGCAAGTAGCTGTCGGCGTCGTTCATCCAGACGCGGTTGGTCGGATCGAGCGACAGCAGGTTCTGCCGCACCAGCACCTCGCCCTCGCCCAGGGCCGGCAATTCCAACTCGCGCCATTCCAGGTCTCCGACTTTCAGCAGCCCCGCGGGGCGCCTTACCAGATGCCATGCGGCATTCATTCGCTCGCTCATTGGCTTTTACCTCACTGCCCAGCATAGCGTCTGACCGGGCGTGTGATAGATTGCCTTGCAGAACGGGCTCCCGCCAGTCCGCGCGCCAGACCGTTTTGTGGATGAGTTCGCCGGAGGGAAACATGAGACCGTTTTTCGCTTTCATCGCCGCCGCCGCGCTGGCAGCCCCCGTCTTTGCCCAGCCCCAGGTCCAGCCTGCGCGCGACCCGGGATTCAGGACGATCACACAGATCGCTTTCGTCACCAGGGACGTCGAGGCCAGCGCGAAGCGTTGGGCGGCGCTGCTCGGCATCGAAGTCCCCAAGTCCTCGACAACTCGGCCCGGCAGCGAGGTGCACATGGTGTACCAGGGCAAACCGTCCAACAGCAAGGCGAAGCTGGCCTTTCTGAAGGCGGGACAAGTCACCGTCGAGCTGATCCAACCGCTCGGCCCCAATACTTCCTGGATGAAGTTCCTGAACGAACACGGCGAGGGAGTGCACCACATCGCGTTCAACGTCGAGAACCTGGCCAGGGCCAAAGACGAGTTGAAGGCTCAGGGGTACGACGAGATCCACAGCGGGCGTTGGGACGGCGACGACGCCGCCAGCAACGGGACGTACGTCTACTTCGATTCGACGAAGGACCTGGGATTGATGATCGAGTTGCTGAAAGCCGACTCCAAGAAGTGAGGTAACGCGCCAGCTTGCCGCGCTACATCGTCTTCAACAAGCCTTACGGGGTGCCCTCGCAGTTTTCCGATCCGGCGGGCGAGTTCGGGCTGACCCTGCGCGACTACGTGCCGGTACCGGAGGTGTATCCGGTGGGACGACTGGACCGGGACAGCGAAGGACTGCTGCTGCTGACCGGGGACGGGCTGCTGCAGCATCGCTTGACGGATCCGCGTTTCGCCCACCCGAAGACGTATCTGGCGCAGGTGGAGGGCGTGCCGCGGGACTCGGATCTGGAACCGCTGCGGAGGGGCGTCGTGATTCAGGGCCGGCGGACTCTTCCGGCGGGCGCGCGGCTACTGGCGGAGGAACCGCCACTGTGGCCGCGGACCCCACCGATCCGGTTTCGCAAGGCGATCCCCACGGCGTGGCTCGAAATCGTGCTCCGCGAGGGACGCAACCGGCAAGTGCGCCGGATGAGCGCGGCGGTAGGTCTGCCCACGTTGAGACTGGTGCGCTGGGCGCTCGGCCCGCTCACCGTCGCGGGGCTCGACCCCGGGGCGTGGCGCGAGTTGGACGCTCGCGATCTCCTTGAGCTGAAGAAGCTGGCCTCGACGCCGGCGACTGGCGCGGGCGGCTCACGGGGTAAGTGACTTTATCCAGGAACAGGCCCGACGACGGAGCCGTCCACTCCGCGATCTCGATGCCACGGATGGGCTCGGCGTTGAGCAGCCGGCGGAACTGGTCCACGCTCAGCTCGCCCAGGCCGACTTTCACTAAAGCCCCGGTCACGCGCCGGACCATGCGCCAGATGAAGTGCGAAGCCTCGATCCGGAACAGCAGCAGGCGGTCCTGCTCCTCCAAGGTGGCCGACTTGACCTCGACGATGGTCGATTCGTCGGGTCGCGACGGATCCTCCGCGCGGAACAGCACAAAGTCGTGCCGACCGGGCAGCAACTCGGCGGCCTCGCGCATGGCGGGGAGATTCAGGGGCTCTTTGACCCACCACACGAACTTCTTGGAGAAGGCATCCTTGCGCCGGGCGATGTGGTAGACGTAGGTGCGCGCGATGGCGTCGTGCCGGGCGTGGAAGCGGCTGGGGACTTCCTCGAGCGCGCGAACCGCAATGTCGAACTGCAACGCC
>Ga0118677_10004925_pt1 | contig 23870 bp, 18 predicted proteins | sample AliMusrvi5mmetaG_FD_86154 | JGI IMG/M metagenome (GOLD analysis project Ga0118677, IMG submission 86154)
CTCTTCGACGGTGGACGCAAATCTCCTTGGTATTTTTAGCCTGATCAGCGATATTTTACGAGAAAAGACCGATGCCAGACTTTATCCGCGGGCTGCTAGACCTTGCCGACCAATTCACGTTGCACCCGGTCATGACACCGGCCATGCCGTCGCAACGGGAGAGTCTGCAACACGCCGTGCGCCTACTGGCGGGTATCGCGGTGCGTATGGTCCAACCGGAGCGCCCGCTTCCACCACGCGACTTGACTTGTTCGCCCCTGGAAGCCATGAATGCCGAGCCATTACACGACGAAAGGGGCAACTAACATGGTGACACACACGATGACGGCCCAGGGGCTGATACCGGCGGTCGGCTACCTGCGCCGCTCGACGGATCGGCAGGAACAATCCATCGGCGACCAGCGGAAAGCCATCGACCGCTATGCGCTGGAACATGGCTTTGAACTCCTGCATTACTACATTGACGATGCGATCAGCGGTACCACCAGCGAGCAGCGCAAGGCGTTCCAGGAGCTGATCACGGATGCGAAAGAACGGGAGTGCCCGTTTACCCATGTGCTGGTCTACGATGTCAAGCGCTTTGGCCGCCTGGACAACGACGAAGCCGGCTACTACCGCTTCACGTTGCGCAAGCGCGGGATCGAGATCGTCTATATCTCCGAGGGGTTCAACGGCGATGATACCGACGACTTGCTGCGCCCGGTCAAGCAGTGGCAGGCGCGGCAGGAATCGAAAGACTTGTCGCTGGTAACCATCCGCGGGCAGCTCTCCCGCGTGCATGAAGGCTTATGGAATGGGGGCACCCCGCCGTATGGGTATGATCTGGCCTACTACACCAGCGCGGGAACGGTGCGGACTATCGTGCGCTATCAACCCGATGGCACGAAGGTGCTGCTGAACGCGCAGGGTGAAGTGACCAGCGCCGTGGAGCGTGGGGAGTCACTCAATGTCAGCAAGGCTGACCGCTGCAAGCTGACCCCGAGCGATCCCGCGCGCGTCGAGACCATCCGCAATATCTTTGCCTGGTATACCCGCGATGGCCTCGGGTTCAAGGGCATCGCCGACCGGTTGAATACCCAGGGCATTTCCTCACCACGCGGTGGCACCTGGTCGCGCTACCACGGCGCTGACTGGTCGATGACCACCATCCGCGACATCCTGCTCAATCCCGCGTATGTCGGCGATATGGTGTGGAACCGGTTGTCCTTTGCCAAGTTCCACAAGATTGCTGGCGGCAAAGCGGTGCGGCGCAACGGCATTCCTGGGGGCGGTGCTGAGCAGAATCTGGAAGTCGACTGGATCGTCATCCCGGACGCCCATCCGGCGCTCATCACCCGGGAGCAGTTCGAGAGCGCCAAGACCAAGCGGGAAGACCGGCGCAAGTCGCATAGCGGGCAATCGTTCCGCGTCGGGCAAGGCGCCAAATCCTCCTATCTGCTGACCGGCCTCATCCAGTGTGACCGCTGCGGGCATTACTGGCAGGGATATTCCACGGTCAAAGGCAAATCACGCAAAGACGGTACGAAAGTAAAGACGTACTACTATGCCTGCAACGGCTACGTGTCGAAAGGCAATGCCGTCTGCCACCGCTCAGTCATCGCGCAGGAAGCGTTGGAAAACTGGGTGCTCGACCAAATCGACGAAATCATCCAGCGCTATGTGCGCGAAGGAGGCGAGAACGAACTGCGGACGATGATCCGACAAGAACTGACGACCACCGCCACCCGCGAGCAGGCGCAAGGCGGGTTGACGCTGGACGCCATCGCCATCCGAAAGCGAGACATCAGCCAGCAGGTCAGTGGGGTGTTGAGCAGCATCAGTGAGGCGAACCGCGATTTCGTGAATACGCATCTGGAAACGTTGCGTCTGGAGATGGAGGAGTTGCAACGCCAGGAAGAGACCATCCGACGGCAAGCCGCACAACGCGAAATGCTCGACGAAGCCGTTGACTCGCAATATAGCCTGGCTTGCCAGCGAATTGGGATGGCCCGGAACGTGTTGTTGGCGGGCACGATTGAGGAGCAGCGCCTGATCATCCGCGCGTTCCTACGTATTATTCACTTTGACCCAGATTTGCGCACCGGGACCGCCGAGTTCTGGCTCATCCCCGGCGCCGGCAACGAAGACCCGCGGCGCAACCCCGCGGGACGGGGACGGCGGACGGATATCGAGAGTCCGGTGACGGGGGCACCCGATGCGCAAATGGCCGCGGGGACAATTGAACAACGCGCATTACTGTTTCGCCTAAAGGAGGTTTAGGGCGCATAGTCGCGGAGAACTGAACACGATGCGCTCTAATGCCGATAACCGATCTAGCAACTGCTGCCGCGTGTGAGCGGCCACCCAGACCTGTGTGGGCGATAGTGCTAGAAGGCAACCAGCTCAGCGAGCTTGGTCGCGATGTTTGCCATCGTATCTTCTGCAGTGTTCAGGCCGCTTCGCGAACCGAGCAGAGGGCTGATTTCGCGGAGAGCCTCAAAAGTCGTGTCGTGCACGATGGGAACGAGCATGTCACGCGCTAGGAGTGCCGAAAGCTCTTTGTCGGCAATGCTCTCTGCTTGGAGGCGGCGCAGCAGCGCAGGGGTCACCAGCACGATCCCGACTCTCGACTTCGCCAGTCCCTTGTCGATTTCGCGGAGCAACGACGTGCCGAGGGGGACGTCCTTCTCGCTGAACCAGACCGAGACGCCGCACGACTCGAGTTGATCGTGCAGTTCCTTTGCGGCCCCTTTCCGATCGTCCCACGCGTGGCAAAGAAAAACGTCCCGAAGATCAGGCACGGACGCACGCTTCTCGACGTTTTCGCGGACCGGCGTGAGCGTCCGCACCTCGGCAGGCGTATACACCACGGGTGAACCTGCTCGCGACCACCGAGGCCTAACGCTGCTGCCGGACCCGCCGACGCTGCTCCGACCGCCCCCGCTGCCCCCTGACGGGGAGTAGGACGGGGAATAGGTCGGGGAGTAGGACGAGGACGACCCGTAGCCGCGATAGCGGCCACCACATGCGGGGCAGGCCTCTGCAGCGCTCGCTGAGCGATGGCCTTGTACTGGTGCTGTGCATCTAGCCATGTCGTAATCCTCCCATTTGTAATCACTCTTTCAATTAGAGGGTTAAGTAGCCGATGGTACCGAGAACATCGACTCTTTCTAACCCTGCCGCAAAATGCTGCCGATAGTAGGCCAATAGGTCTGGAAGAGCAGCGAAGGGGATCTGATGCGCCCTAACAAGTGATTCTACGGACCCGCATATTATCCCTTGTGGGGGGAGTGTCAAGGATGAGGGGTTTCCTGATTCTTAGGGTGTTCTTCCGCATATCCTTCCGAACGGGATAATATGCCACAGCAAAGAGAGGTGTGTCATGTTGCAGGTTCCCGAGCAGACTGTCCGCCGTTTCGGTGCCGTCCTGGCTGCCGACCTCTCGGGTCGTCTATCCAATGCGCAAATGACCGCGGGCATGATTGAATAACGCCGCATGGTTCTCCCGGTATAGTATGCCGGGATCAAGTTGCTGGGATGACAAATCAGCGCCACCCTCGCTTCCAACCGACGACCAAAACGAGCAATAATGGCCGAACAATCGTCAAATCATCCCGCCGGCATCCGCCGATACCGTCCATCGAGTGGAACAGGGCTCAGCCGTGTCAAAACACACCCGCAATGAACCCGCGACTAAAACGGACACCCGATGACAACCGACGACCGTGAAAAGAGGCGGAAGAGGGAGATTTGAGCGTAATAGAGGAGATCGTTCTCTACCCGTTGAGCACGGGTGCCACCACGCTACGCAGAAAAAAGAACACCCCCCGAAACCGGAGGGTCGCGCTATCTCATTCGGGTTGATCCCAGGCACCGGCAACGAAGACCCGCGGCGCAATCCCGCCGGGCGGGGACGGCGGACGGATATGGAAACGGCGGATGCTGCTGTGGCGGTCAATGCCTTGGCCGCATCCAGCACGCTTGAAATCCGCCAGATTCAGTTGTCCTTGTAAACTTCCCACTGCGTAACCGAGGCAATCTTACTGGATATTGAAGGTTATGGCATTGACCACACCACTAACGAAGGCGAGGAATAAGTCGGGTGAAACGGAGGTGATGAACACTTTGATCCCGTTGGCCTTCCCAGGTATCTCAAACTTGCCCGTAGCCCCTTGTTGCATCAGTAGAAATCCAAACACGAGCCCCAAGGCACCAATATATAGTAACGCCAACGATGATGAAGATACGTATCAGTGTTCAGTTCTTTTCTCATTTCTCCTTTCGTCTTTCTTACCTTTCCTCTGGCAAACGTAGAAATAACCGTTGCTGCGTGGCTTTATCGCGCAGCGTCCGGTTGACTACCGGGTTGGTCATCACGTTCCCGATAGCTTTCATGCTGCTCCCACCACCTTGGATTCGCCTCTGAATAGTCGCAGAAGATTAGCGTGTTCTGGTAAATGTCAGAGTAGTTCGGGTCAGTATCAAGTCGCACTACGGCTTCTAGAAGGGAACTTCTCCTCGACTTCCGCCACCAGCGCGGATAGTCCAACACGAGAGGAGTCACTGCAGCCAAGCCACCTTCTTTCAAATGCCGCTCCCAAGGCATGAGGCACGCAGCCGAGAAACCTGCATTAAAAGGAGCCTCCCGAAAATCTTTGCTCAAGGTTACGCCAATCCACCGTTGAACCTTTTCGGCTTCGGCTGCATTGACGACTGGTTTGCCTAAAAAGTGGTTTTGATTCTTGTCCAAAATAGCCTCACCTGCGCTAATTGATCCGCGTAGTGGCAGGCCAATCTCGATGGCGCGACACATCACTTCCATTGCCATGTAGCAAAGAGACTGAAGCTTTCGAGGGTGATATGTACCCCAGAACACGATAGTGTCGCTGAAGTATGTGGACTCAAATCGCTCCATTCCAAAATACGGTATACCGTCCCAAGAGCTAAACACCAAACCATTATGTGTGTTATCGGAAGCAGTCTCAATCAACTCTCTATAGTCGGCATACAGCTCACTCAGTCCGCGCGTCTTCACGATATTCGAAAAGCCCAGCACGTCGAGAAAGCAGAAGAGGTAATTTAGTCTTTCGTCGGTCATGTCGCATTCCGCTTATGATGCCCTACGTCAAGCATTAACGTTGCGCTTCTGCGCGTCCGGTGTATCCGCCTAACAAGTGATTCTATGGCCCCGTCTATTATCACTTGATGGGTGATCAGAGTCAAGTTCGAAAGATAGATGACCAATCAGCGCCAACCTCGTTTCCAACCGACGACTAAAACAGCGGAAATTCGCTGCTTTGGGGAAAAATCATGTCCCGCGCGGCCCTTCGGAGGAAAATCGGCTGCACCGCCCAAAATGGCACCCGTGATGAACCCACGACCAAAACGGACACCCCGATGACAACCTGCGACCGGAAAAATGGGGATTTGAGCGCAAAATCGGAGGATTTACTTTATCCGGGCGTATCGGGCGAACCACGCTACGCAGAAAAAAGAAGACCCCCCGGTTAAGGAGGGTCTTCTCTAATGATGGTAGCGGGGGCAGGAGGCTAGGAGGTAGAGAACGCATATTCGCTATCCAGCACTACTCTTACTCCGCATTTACGCTCAAAATCCCCGATTGATACCCAATTTTAGCACCGGGAATCTGACCATTCAATACCCGCCCGAACAAGCAAAACTCCCCAAAGTCGCAGGTTCACTTCGTGGTATCCCAACGCTCGGATAAAGAATGACACCCCGCTTCCAACCACCGACCAGTCATAGATTAGATGACGATAACAGCGCCATAACCTCTTAGTATGACTCGAAATGAACGGTAGCTTACCGCGCTTACGCAATATTATTTCCTGACTTACGCATATTCATACAATTTGAACAGTATATGGGCTTCTCGCCACTCGGTTGAAACGGAACCTGGCAGGCATTGCCGCAAGACGCGCAGGTGGCGATGTGCATCTCGCGAGGGCCGCCATTGCGACGTCCTCCGCCACCAAAGCCACCTTCGGCTTTGCGCTGGGCGCGACACGCTGGGCAGCGGCCCGGGGTATTGGTGAAACCCTTCTGTTCGTGGAACTCTTGCTCACCAGCGGTGAAGACGAAGCTCCTGCCGCAATCGCGGCAGGTTAAAGTTTTGTCAGTGTAGCAACAAACGGTTTTTGGAGCACTGCTACTACCTCGAGCATTGTGCCGTCGGCTATAGTTAATAATATCCTTTGCCTCGCGCAAACCGTCTATTTTGGTCAGGAACATGTGCGGATATATAATTGTAACCCAGTCTACGACATCGGCAACATCAATACTCTTTGTATAATACTGTGCTAGTATATTTGTATTCATAAGAAGAAGAGCAAAAGCTAAATAGCTGGCCTCCTCTTCCTGATAGGTCTCTAATGATCCATATTGAAACTGATTACTCTTTGCGTGCTTAAGTATCCAATGAGATAACTCATGTATAGCAATAAATATCGGTATGCTTTGCGTAATTGTTGGACTGCAAGTAAAAATACATAGTGTTTGTGATGCTGTATTTTTATCTTGCATTAACATCGAGAATCCACTTGTCATATCCACTTGATGAAGGTGCCATTCAGAGCTTGGTATCTGACGCCATATAGTATTAACGCCGTGAACAACTGATACTACATCGAAAATGCTCGTATGCAATTCATCACATAAAGAAGCATACTTAATAGCAATATTTCTAATCGCATCAAATCGTTCTGTATGAGAATGCGATACTGGTGCTTTTGTAATCTCTGTTTCTGGAACGGCAGTTATTTCCTCTTGTAAAACTGATAATTGATATGAAGTCTTGATATTCCGTAGCCATCCTTGCGCAGCGTCAATACCCATCGAGTCAAGTAAGATGTTATATGCCGCATCTATGGCTTTTTCAGGTATACCAGTATGAAGAAAGGCATGTATATCAATAACAACGAACGGATATTCGCTCAAATCAGAAAGATGATTATTTAGCTCAGGCTCAAGTTGTTGCCTATCACCGACAAGCAATTCACCCTTTGGTAAAGCGAATGCGTAAATAATAGGATCACCGATACCTCGGCAAAGGGGAATTGATGATGGCAATATGGCCGTAATTTCATGCAAATCAACCTGCGCGAACCCGGAAATTAATTCTTTCTCTCCAGGCATCTGTACGAATATATCGTGATCATGCGCAGCGAAAATCGGCATAAGGAAGCCGATTGGATTGGCAAGACAGGATACATAGCCAGTTAAGGAGTAAGTATCAGTCATAGCCACCCCTGATCAGAGAAATACTGCTGCACGATATTCATCACAAGCACGGTATACTCGGCAGGTACGCTGTGATAAGACATATAGCTGATGATGTTTGGGCATATATCAGATAAAGCTGTTTGGGCTTCTGTGTCTTGCACTAGAATATTCGGAACTACCAAACCCAATACATTGCTTTTATCAACAGGGAGGGGAGTGTCAACTTGGATTTCAATTGCACAACGTCTGTCATCATATTTTGTTTGACCATTATTACCAATGAGGTCAAAAAATGATTCAACTTCAAAATCTAACGCAGGAATACCAAGACTATCTTTCGGTTTACCTTGGTAATAGCCACTGTTATTTCCGTAAAAGGCGGATACAAGGCGGGCGGGTGCTTCAGGAATCGGGACAGAAAATCCTGGGCTTGGTGCTGGGTCTATTATATAGTCCTCTAAACATTGATTAGAATGTCTAAAATCATCAAAGCGCCCCGACGCAAATGCACCTGTGTCAAACGGAAATACCCTTTTAGCTGCAGGGATGACATCGGGCTTTAATATGAAGCACACTGGATAGAAAGCCACTTGTGACGTTGAAGGACACTTCGCATTAGCTCTATAAGCCGGTCTACCATAAAAGAGATAAAGAAGATTCTCTCCAGAGAATACAGGGCATGGTGTAGGTGATAGTTGCCTAGTTCGGAGGATCTCTCGTAAATGGAACACATCGGTTGTGTGCACAATCGGAAGTAGGGGCGGAGTGTAATCCCCGCGGTCCCATATGAATCGGGTAAACCTATTGGGAGAGCTAACAGTCGCACACATCGATTAACAACACCCCTAAAGTAACGCGAGGCCGTCCAGAAAACGGTGGTTTTGATGTCGACCACATCAAATGCTATTACCGCCCTCAATTGCCCGAAGAGCGATTGAATCTCTTTTTCGACATTCGGTTGGCGATCTCCTCTTGCGTCTCTCGTGTAGCGATTATATCTAATAACTTCCACCGAAGGATTGTTATGGGATTGCTAGGCCGTGATAACCGCTGTGCCTTACTCATGCCCATCACTCATTGGCAGTAGTCTTCTTCTCTTCACCCAGTGATCGCATACTCCTGTGCTTTCCGTTGTCGATACCCCGCTTCCCACCTGAGCGTGATGACCGCACGGTACTGATGCCGCCGCGCATCATATTCCGCGAGGGGCCGACCCGGGACCGATGGAAAGAGCGTCATCAACTGTTTCGCTAAATCGGAGAGCGCAGAACCCAGCTTGCCAGAGAAGGCCGTCATCTGGGGACGCCCTCCACGCTGGCCCAGCTTCTCCGGCGCATATAAACTTGACGGATGCGTCGGATCGTAGACCCCCGCGTGCCCCGCAAATTCTCGCAGCAAGAGCCACGGCTTGGTGGGGCTCCCATCCCGGGTGTTGGCGAAGCCCAGCTCGCCATAGGATTTTAGGACTGGCTCGCCCACCGTCCAGATGCGCACGTCCTCGTCGGAGATGAACTCCAGTGTCACCTGCGGCCAAGTGAATCCCGTGGGAACCGCGATGGGCACCATCGGCGGTTTGGTCTTTTCGCCGGCGAGTTGTTCCGCGAGCGTCTGCAGCAATCCCCGATCCAGCGAGACCCCATTCTCGTCCAGATGCAGCACTTCGCCGAGTGACACGGCGACTACCTGCTCTGGTATGATACCTGGCACCGGATGATTCCCAGGCACCAATACCAATCCGCGCATGAGTTTTATCCGCTCGGTGAGCAGGGTGGCGACCACGTTTGCGTCTCGGGGTTTCACGCCCCGCAAGAAAAAGAGGCGCACGCGGGGCGTGAGCCGTCCAATCTCCCAGAGGCGCCGTGGCAGTAGCTCCTCCACAAACTGCGGCACCCCGAGGCCATCCGCGACCCAACGCACCACGGCCTGCGCGGAAAGGCGCCAGCGCCGCAAGTCTGGTTCGCGATAAATCAGCGCCTCGCCCATCGGACAGATCGCGGCATATTCCGGGTCCTCGTCGGTGCCACCCAGGCGTTCGATGGGACAGCCGGGACCGAACTCGCACCCACAGCAATCGCTGTAGTGGTCAAGTCCGGCATACTCCAGCAATCCGGCATCCACGAGAACCGTGCGCTTTCCGGGGGCAATATCGCGCTCACGGAGCAATACGCCCCGGTCGGCGACATCAAGTTGGGCTAACCAATTCGCAGGTATCATGGGCCACATCGATCTTCCACCGCGTCAGCAATTCTTGAATCTTCGGGGCAAAGGGATCATTGCGCCGATAGGTATGGGTATTAGGCACCGCCAGCGTAAATGAGCGGGTGACCTGGCGCCCGTGATCCTGCCGGCGTTGAAACACCAACTGGAATGAGGCACGCGCCACCGCCAATTGCGCCAGCGATAGGTTACTCTCGGTGACCACCTGCTCCAGATAGGCATAGAGGTCGTTCGGATTCTGCACACACCGACTGGCGAGGGTCATCTCCCGCGTCTCTTCACCGGCAGTGTCGAGGAAGCTAAGACGCTTAAGCCGCACGGCAACCACCTCATCTGTCGGCTGGACGGGGAAGGTACAAGTCGCATATTTCAACTGCTCCAACTGATACACCCGGCGCGCGCCGCTCCACAGCCCCAACTCCACGCCGAGGATGGCGCGGCCAAAATAGCGTTTCAGCGGTTCCCGGTCCCGCGAGCCGCCGCCGACGTAGATCTCCAGTGTGTGCGCCGGACGATGGTAGACGTAGATTACCTCGAAGGCCGGACGGAACGTTTCGACGATCAAGTCGCGCTGGGCGTTATACACCATGCGCCGGCGCGCGTAATCTTCGGGATAGACAAAGACATATAGGTCATCGCCGCGATCTTCCACATCCACTGTGCATCCCGTGCCCCGTCCTTGTAAGCGGCAATAATTGCTGATAGCCAACCGCAACTGCTCCAGGCTGCGTTCCGTCACCAGGGGCTGCGCACCCTCAATGTGTCCAGTTTTGTGCCAGCGACTCTCCCCGAAGCTTTCGACATGGGCAAAACGTAGCGCCCGTGTGAACACATCTGGGAACTCGAGCAGCGCGAAGAGCGCCTTCGCATGGCTGCCGGCGTAATGTGTCAGATGTAGGGCCAAGTCGACCGGGTCAGGCTGACAGCGCCCGGTAATCAACAGATACTCGATACCGCGTCCATCCGCCAGCGCATCGACGTCCATGAAGTCCTGCATAATCCGGTCGCGCAGGACTTCGGGGGCGTCCACAATGGCCTGGCGTACCACCGCCATGCTGCGCCGGTCTGCCTCCAGCGCCTCAATCGTGCGCCAGGGAATGCAGCTCCCCAGCGGGGTCTCGGTCAAGCCGACATGTTCGGCATATTCTTCCAACAAGTCCAACGGCACTTTACATAAAAACGCCAATAATGAAAACGAATTCCTCATTTACTTCCTCCGTTTGGGGCTACGGAGACTCTTGCTGCGATATACGGCGGCGACTGGTACGATATGCCCGATACTTACATCATAGCCCCGGTCGGTATTCCGACCGGAACATCACACGACTCACTTCAATGCTTCTCACCCCGGTTACCGTGACGATCCATACGACAGTATGGCCTTCTACACGGCATATGCTTCCTCGAGTTGCCAGGTCAGCTCCTTGGTGTTGAAGGCCAACTTATAGGCATTGCCCACGGCTGACACCGCAAAATAGCGTATCTGAATACCACCGTTCTTTCCGGTCCAACGCTGGTTCACCTGATCCACGGCATACGTCCGATTTGCCCAGCGAAAATGGCGCGGGATCACGTTCCCGTGGCTGAACCACACCGCCACATCGATGGGTTCCCGCAGGCGCTCCTGTTTCATTCGATCCTCCTTCGGGTGATCGGTCGGCTGCTTGCACAATAATAAAACATCTGTTCGGAGTACGCAATAGCAAACACGGAACGAGTTATCCACAACATTTCGTGCCCATTGGGGATAACAATGGTGAAGCGGGGGACGAGAAATAAACAGGCATCGGGGTGCTCCGACACCATCAAACCGACCACCAGCGAAACAAACACCGTAGTATTGTACCAGGACAAGGTGTACAAATCCGACCCTTTAGTCGGAGGGTGATATTTCTTTCGCCGGAATAATGTCGTGCGCGATGTCCATCGCTTACGCACCTTGGCGGGGACGTTACCGATGAGATGATTATACGTCCGTGATATTGTGTTCCGCACCAGCAGCAAGTCGAAGAGTGAATGATGTCTGATACCCGACCTCTTCGCTATACTTAAGGTAGGGTTCTCCTTTAAGGCCGGGAAATGTGGCGAGCAGTTGATCCTTCAGGTCAGACATCGGCCCGATGATTTTCTCCGGCGTCGGGTAGAGCCGTGAGCGCTTTGCGCCATGAAACTGCCCATTGTACTTGGCCCACTCCAGGAGGAAATACCAGATTCTCCGCGGCTTCGGAGATCGTGCCTGGGCAAACCCGAGTGCGCTATAGGTGCAATCGATCATCTCTTTGCCGCCCAGAAAGACACGCACTGTTTCTACGTTTACGAATTCGATGATGAGATGCCCCCAGGCAAAATCGCGGGGAATCTGTAAGGGTGTGAGCGGCTGACTCACGGTGGACCGTCGTGCATCAGCAATCATGCCAAAGAGGGAATCGTCGACCAGAAGTTCAGCGTCCGTGAGCTGCAGGATATCATCGCAAGAGATCATGCGCGCTTCGGGACCGAACGGGTTCGTCGAAGGGCGATCCCCAAGCACCAGGACGACTGGGCGGTCAGATACCGACGTGCGTTGCAACTGATGAAAAACCACGCTGGCATCCGCCCTGGTGACGCCAAAGGCAAGGTAGAGTTCCAGCGGTCGCGCAAAGCCGTCGAGATAGCCCAGGTGCCACAAGCGTCCGTCGGTGCCGGCCATGGCTTTCGGGGCGCTCCGGGTATCCAATAGCCGATGCATCGCCATAGCCACGATGTCCGGCGAGGTAATCCACTGCTCCAACTGTGCGCGGTTGAAAAAGAGCGTCCCCATATCGTCACGGTCGTCGCAGGCGCCGGTGTAGCGGACAGGCGCCTCGCCTTGCCGCAGGATGATTGGCTCCACCGCGACTATGCATTGGTCACCACAGCGACGACACAGCGCCTCGGTGCCGAATCCGTTGTTGACGAGAAATCCGGCATCGATCAAATGCTGATATTGCCGCCGCCCTCCGGGTGCCCGCACTTCGTCATACAGGAATAAACGTCTGTCCGTCGATTGGTCGACCGCTGCGAGTATCCTCGGTAACGGTTGCAGAGACATTGATCTTCCACCTTTTTAACAAGGTTTTGGCCACCTCATCTTTCGGCGATGCGCGCAATGAGCAGGCGGTCGGGGTGATATCAAAGGTAAGCGTCGGCTTGCGTAATTTCGTCCCTGTCGCGCGATAGACAAGTTGCAGGGTCACTCGCGTAAGTTCGAAGGACGAGAAGGAGACGGACTGGTCATTGAGGAGCGTCTCCAGGAAGTCATACACTTCACGCGCGCCGGCGCGCCCTTTACTGCGTAAGGTCATCTCATGGCGTTTGTCGCCGATGAGTTGGAGGCACAACGCCCGCACACGTACTTCCTCGACCCCATCTTCAGGTTCCAAAAGAAAGCGGAAGTTCCGGTCGCGCAGAGGGAACAAGTCGAATTTGGGACGCTGCTCAGACAGATTGATGACGTCGATGTCCAGGATATACTTGGCGAAGCACGTTTGACATGCCGCGACTAATTCAGCGTTCCCGGTGCTATGGAACACCTCGAGCGTATGATCCTGTATGTGGTAGCGAAAGATAATCTCGTAGGCGACGCGGAACGGTTTGTTTTCGTATTGATGGGAATCATTGAAGCCTTTCCGCAGATCGACATGACCTTCTTGTGTGACGAACAGGTACAGGTCGCCTTTGCGGATTTCCGGTTGCTCGATCAAGCATTGCGGTCCAGCGCCCCGTGCCTTATACAACCGAGAGATGGCCGTCTGCAGTTGCGCGAGCGCGTCTGCCGAGAGATTCGGTTCGAGCCCGGGGAGGCGTCCGGTCAAATGCCATCGCCGGCTACTGACGTTATCGGCTAATTCATATTTCTGCGCGAGTTCAAAGACTGGCGTGTGTTTCAGCCACGTCCAGAAGGTCTTCTCATGAAAGCCATGCATGGACTCGAATGGCTCCAGAAGCAGTTGTGCATCGCCATACAGGGTTACGGCCGCGTCGAGTAGCACCTGGAGTCCCTGATCATCAGCCAGATCATCGATCTCGGAAAACGCCTGGGCGATCTCACGATAGATTGCTTCATCCGCGGCATCGATGCACTCCCACAGGCGGGTCACATCCGCCGGGCCATTGGTCAGATACTGCCAGGGAAGATCAGCGCCAACATGAATGGCTGGCGACGTCAAATATTCCTGCAGCAAAGGAATGGGAACACCGCGCAGCACACGCTTGACTGGGAACATACCTTTCACAATACTGTCTCCTTATCAGTAGAGAGTCCGTCCGTCCATTCGGCTGGTCGTGTGAAATGACTTGGTGCTGTCGATACTGCTGCAATGAATGCCGTATTCATGCCCGCTTGCAGAGACGGAAAATATTAGTATACCAGAGTCGTGGTGTCTAAATCAGACACTTTAGTCGGCGTCCAGAAATAATTTTGCATCTTTTTATCCGGGTGGGAGTAGCTCATGAGCGATGGCCATCGCTTTCACTGCTTTCTGCACCTTATTCACAAAGCGCTTGGGGGAGAGCGGTTTAGCATGGGCATCATACGAGAGTGTCCACCGGGTCACCGTGTCTAACCCCGTAACGGTCATCGTCAACACGCAGGAGCCATCATCCGCAACCGCGATCTGCTGCGAGGAATGCCAAATGCGCTCGCGAATACGGCGCGCGGCCTCCTTATCGAACCAGATCGAGACGGTGACCGGCTCGTCGGTGATATTGGCGAAACGCAGCCCAAGCTGGCGGCGGATCACATCCTGACTCGGCGGGATAAACGTAGCCGGCAGCAATGTGAGCGAGCGAATGCGATTGATGGCGAAATCGCGGTTCTCCTCACGGGTATGGCAGTATCCATAGACGTACCAAAGACCGTCGTAATGGTACAGGTGGTACGGCTCAATGATGCGTTCCGTCTCCTCATCGCGGGACATCGTGTAATATGTCATGCGGACTTGCCGCCTTTGCTCGATAGCTTTGAGCAGGTCGTTGAAGTGGATGGTGTCCTTGATGGTTTCCGGGGGCGCCGGTTCGGCGATGAGAGAGACATGGCCGGCTAACTCGTTCGTGGCTTGACAGCCGGCGTCGATTTGCACATGCCGCAATTTTTCCAGCGCGCCTTTGATTGCCGGGATAAAGGGACTGGCATAGAACGTCTCGGCGATCTGGAGCGCCATGGACAGTGCCAGCAACTCCTGGTCACTGAATGGTTCCGGCGCCAGACGGAAGGGGCGCTCGTAGAAATAACCTTCTTCACCTTTGGTTCGCGAGACAGCTATCGGCGCGTGGAATTCGTCTTTGAGCACGGCGATGTCGCGCTTAATCGAGCGCGGGCCAAATCCGCACAGTTCGGCAAGCTCCGCGACTGTCGGGCGTTCGCCAGAGGCGATGGCGTAATGTATTTTCAACAGGCGCGATATCTCGGTTCGATGGTTGGCCATAAAGTAACCCTCTATACGTGCGCTGGTAGATGAGAATGAGATATTAGCTTCTCACCATTACCATCAATTAATTTCAAAAATGAGGTATCAATTGCTTGCACAGGGATTGCCCTCCGCAGGTATTTCGCGAGCTGCATCGCGAAGAATCCGCCGAAGCGGGTCGTCAATAATTGGTCCATAGCCAATAAATTTTAATATATTTTCTGATCTCCTCGTAGTATTGTCGAATGAGGTGAATAGTTGTTTTACGATAATCTTTGTTACCAGTACCCTTGTGTCTCGATTTGCTATACCGAATAGGTTAATCGGTGACGTATCATCAGAATGGGAAATGTCATCGAGTAATTCACCTAATCCAAAGCCGATTGAAAAATAGCCTGTTACACGATGTGATATAACTAATGCCGCATTATCTCTAGACCCGATTGTTATCTGATTGATAATCGTCGGAGAATCGAAGATATATGCTTTTTCAAGCGTAGCAACTTGCTTTTCACCGTTGAAAAGCGCTGCTGGCCGCAATACCGTCAAATCAAGGCTATTACCTTTTTTAAACATATCGAGAATCACGGACGCCTCCTACTTGCTGCCCGCCTACTTTTCCGTATCTCTCTCTTTTGTATTTCGATATTGTGCACAAGTGATAGGGCAATTGCATGCCTTAGTGACTCAACTTCATTAACCAAGTCATCCATTGAACGTAGTGCTAACTGGGTCTGACCGATTCTCTCTGAAAAATCCAATTCATACTGGGTACTGACATCCGGCTTCGCATTGTCGTTCCGCTGATCTCTAGGAGAACGAAAATATTGAATATTGGCAACAGATATTCCATTGTCACCCAAAATCGCCGGCAAATCAGGACTATAAGCATAAACAAAAGAGACACTTTCACCTTTATCTAGAAACGCTAGTTTCTTAAATACAGGCAGCGCACCTAATGTGCCATTACCATAGCGCACATCAGGAGTAAAGGTAGTAACGACGTCATAGGCAGGCCCACCACCTGTATTCTTAAGAACAATATTTAGGAACTGTGGATTACTTTCATTCGGTGTAACACGTATCGAAACAGCCGGTTGTTGCTGTTCGTCATATTGTTTTATCGATTGATTAACAAGCCGTCTGGTTTCTATCACATACCAAACAGTAACTATTAGCACAAGACTAGGTATAATGGCTGCTATCAATGAGCCAGTGACCTCATGCGCTCTAACAACTTCTGCTCCAGCTACGCCTCTTGCTAATAGTGCAAGATAGAAAGCGACAGAGTATATCCAACCGACATAACAACCAAATCCAATGAGAAGTAGTGCTACAATGACAGCTAGCACCTTCATTACAAGTGATTGTCTTATCGCATTGATCCACTTCCGCATACTCATCTCCAATGGTAATCCTAGTCAGCCATTATCGTCGCCCAGCAATCACTGCATACTGGAATCTCGTCTACGGGAGCATTCATCGGTTCCTGACAACGAGAACAAACTGCGTTAAATGTAATCCCGCAACTAAAGCAGAAGGATGAATCCCCCTCCTGGATTAACGCATCTTCGCAACACTCTGGGCAGTGCTGTAGAGGCCAGACGCCACCTTGTTTGACTACTCTGTAGTGACTCTTTAGTCCCATCACCGATGATATATACTCGTTTGCGGCTTCTTCGGTATCAGCGCGATAGCCACAAAACTTACAATTTGCCCCTTCACCAGTGACTGCGGCCGACTCGTCACAGCCTGGACAGGTAACAACTGCGGTAGCCGAGTCATCCACTTCTTTTTTAATACGCTGCCACTTTTCGACTCGATATGTTTGAAATGATCCTAGAAGAGAGCGGATTTCCTTTATCATCTCAATGTCTGTTTCTTCGGTTGTGTTACACTCTCGATTGACAAAATCAACGAGATCGGTCATTGCCTTGGCGGTAATAGATAGTGCTGTATTAGCAGAGACTGACACACCGAAATGCTCAATCTGATTTCGTAGCTTCCGCAACCGCCCAATCCGTTTCTTCATCCCCGAAGAAATGGAAACCCCGCAATCGTTCTTTAGCCGCTCAATACATGTATTGTAATAAACGCTGGAAAAGTCACCATTGTTGTAATCGGTAAGATCGGCCTCGCTCATGTCTTCGAACACTAAACGCCAGTCTTCCTGAATGAGCCGCTCTTTTAGAACAACCTCGATTCCCGCGCTGACATGAAGTATCGCGTATTTGATGTCCTTGGGATTGGGGACACCGCTGAGGAGCTTCAACCCCTCAAGGATGAAATCAAGGCCATTTGTCAGTATCGGGTAATGGATATGGTCTGTTCTACTAATAGCCATCTTTCACCCCTTGATGACAGCATGTCGTCTGTTCCGTAAAACAGAGCAATCACGGGTATCTCAACTAACGACTACCGCCCCTAGCAGTAACGCGTTATACGATGATCCCTCGGGTAAGGCACCGCTGTGTTCAATCTCCCGGTGAAGAATCTTCGGGGCATCTTCACCGAGCAATCGTGAGTAGTCCTGGGCACCTATTGTTGCTGATGCTACCGAACTCGACTGTAATTCCAATAAGGACTGGGCCATTCGCTCAATGTGAATGGCGCGCTCACCAGCCGTGTTCAGGCCGATTCGCACGATTCTCTGTTGAACGTGACCGCCCGATCCGTGGATGGTGACTTGCCAGATCGTGAGCAAGTTCTCGCCGGAACTGACACCCATGCTACTGATGACACCACGCTCTTCCGCTGGTAACCCAAGGTATTGATCCATCCACTTCCTGACAATCGGATGTTCAAGTCCAAGCAGGTCGACCGAGTCCTCCTGCATCGCCAGTTCACGATCAGTGGTAAAGAGGGTCGGCGTTGCTGCAGGATAGACGAGTTCGTAAAGATTCTCTCCGCGCAGGCGAAACTCACCGCCGTCACGATGGGCAGCGCGCTGGACGAAAGAAATCAAGCGCTGCATGCCGCGTCCGTCATCGTCAAAGCGTTTATACTCGCCCAGGTTGAATCGCTCTAGGTCTTGAAATAGCTCAAAGACCACTTCACGAGCCAGCTTTGCGTTGGTCATCGCGACTTCGATTTCCTGGCGAGTCTGGCGCAGCGACGGATCGCGCACGGCCTCTTGATACAGCTTTTCGTAGCTCAAGCTATTGCTTAACTGCCCCAAAATCTGCGAGCGCAAGTCTTCAGTGACCTGCCCATTCTCATCCACTTTGCCCAACGCTTGCGCGATATCCTGAAGCTTGTCTTCCAGCATGAGGAAGATGGTGCCTTCGATGGTATCTTCCGCGACCAGATTGTAGACTTGCGCGGTGGATTTCTGCCCGTAGCGATGGATGCGACCGATGCGTTGCTCGAGGTCCATCGGATTCCAGGGAAGGTCGTGATTGAAGAGGATGCGTGCAAATTGCAGGTTGATGCCTTCCCGACCTGCTGCGGTACAAAGAAGGACACGCGGGCCATCCTTACGCTGAAAGCGGCGCTGTGCGGCAACCTTCGCCCCATGATCGCCACCCTTCAGCACCTCGACACCTTTGCCGGGGAATACCGCGTCAATGGCATCACGCAAGCCATCGAGACTACCGAGATAGGTGGTGAAAATGACGATCTTTTCGTCAGGGTTTGCTTGCCAGAAATGCTGAAGCGCATTGAGCAATACGCGGGTTTTGGTTTCCGTGCCGGGTGGAAATTTCAGTAGGAGTTCGCGAATACGCCGGCGCTCTTCAGGTAATGCGACGGATACCAGCGTCACGGCAGCATCTTCGCCGGTGGCAGTAATTATCTCGCTGCCACCGCTGATGTCCGCCAGCTCCGATTCGTTATACTCTTTCCGCTTCTTTAGTAGCTGGTACTTAGCTTCCGCGAGAAGCTGGTCGACCTGAGCGCGTCCAATAGGATCATCACCTAAGCCATGCATCTCACTGATCATTTCGCGTGCTTCATGCAAGGTACGGTCACGACCATCTACGTCAAGGCTCTCGTCTCTCTCGATAGCTTCATGGATCGTGAGCATTAACATACGGCGTTGGAGCGTCGCGCGAACGGCAGCGAAGCTACTAGCGGCAATCTTCTGAAAGATGGTCATGATAAAGCCGAGTGCCCGGCCTTGTTGACCTTGGAGTTCGGCCAGATTATAACCATCGCGCAGGTACTCCAATAATGCTTCGTAGAAAGCCTTCTCGTCGGGGCTGAGCTTGAATGACTCGGAGTGTACCATGCGGCGCGCAAAAAGCGGAGAACCATCGACTGAGCATGCATCTGCTTTTGTTCGCCGGACCACCACAGCATTCAAACGGTGGCGATTATCTACCATGTCGTGCTCATCTACGAAAAGCGAGGGGTGGAGTAAGCGGACAAGCATCCAGAAACGGAAGTGGTCGCCTTGATGCGGCGTCGCCGACAGCAACATGAGATCACGACAATGATGGCGCAACGCCTCAGCGAGTTTAAAATTCTCTGTCTTACTGGTCTTGCGGCCATTCTTGTAGACGCTGAGATGGTGCGCTTCGTCAAAGACCACGAGATCCCATGGCGGTGCTTCCAATAGGCGTTTCACGCGCGCTGGTTTCTTTAGCGTATCAACCGAAGCTATCAGCCGATGATGTTTGGCAAAGGCGTTCGATTTACGATCCGTCACGTCGCCTTCAGAACCGAAGACTTCGAAATCCAGGTTAAAGACATCGTTCAGTTCATGCCGCCAGTTTTCTACCAGACCCGCCGGAACCACCATCAACGCGCGTTGCATCTCTCCCCGCGAAGCCAGCTCTCGTAAAATCAGCGCCGTTTCGATGGTCTTACCCAGACCGACTTCATCCGCGATAAGAAAACGGCGTTGCTCGGCATTGGCGACGCGATGTACCAGGACAACCTGGTGGGGTAGCAAATCGACTTTCGCCGATGTTAAGGTCGCCGCGCTCTCCATCAGGGGAAGCTCAGCCGCTTCGATAGCGAGCCAGAGTTTTTCCACCGCATCCGGGGTGGCGGGTCGAAAGCCGGCGATGATACGCTCTGACCAGCTTCCGCGTTGCTCAAGCGATTGGGCGGGAACCTGCCGCTCACCAAGGGTCATGAAAAAGACGCGAACGAACCCCGTGGTCTCGACCGCGATAACCACGCCCTCGCCGAAGTCAGGATGGTGAACTTTTTGTCCTGGCTGGTAGTTAGGAGATACGAGGGACATGAAATCCTCCACGGACCTTCTGGCGTGTTTGCGGGTCAAGGACCAGCAATTCACACATATCTAACGTCGCCGTGCCATTCCACAAGCCGGCGGATAATCGCATTTGCGATCCGGGATTGCGCGTATAAAGCAACTGCTCGTCACTGTCAGTGGTCACGAACGCATTGGCGGGTGACATAAAGCCGAACACCAGCCCACGATTTGGCCAGACATCCTGGATTTCGTGAATGAACATCTTGATCTGGTGGCGCAGGAGCTCCTCCCCTTCACTCTCCGAGAGAAGCTGCAGGCAGGTATCCAATCCCCCCACCAACACGGTCTGCCCATTGCCTGGCGGTGAATCAGGCCATTGTCGTCGCCAACTTAACGCCTGGCGCAGCGACACGAGGCAGCCCTGGGTGATCAACGGCGCGAGCATCTCTTTGTGATAGATGATGCTTGATCCCTTGCGAAGCCAGGAGTTTACTTCTAATGCGCGCATCGTTTACTCCTCTTCCAGGAAGGACAGTTGTTGGTCGATAGCCGTTGGCGTGGTATGGGCGCGCCAGTGACCCGTAAGATCGAACGCGAGCTTGGCCGCCGTGCGAATCTCCGCATCAGGAGCCATCTGCATAAACCACTGCAATATGGCGTCGACGGATTTCTTCAGACGGAAGGTCTTTTTATTCAATTCCGCGGTGACATCAAGACCGCTGTTCTTGCTGGCGGCGCCAGTCAGGAAATACGCCTGATCAAGGTCCGTTTTCAACACGGCGCGTGTGCGACCGGGTGAAGTGAAGAAACGGAAGCGTTCGGGGATCGGCACCGCCTGAATCGTCGTGCCGCTGGCCCTAATCCAGCCATTGGCCTCAAGCACTTCCTGCGAAATGCCCGTACCACGCAGCGTCTTATGCAGCTCATCACGGGCAATTGATTTGCGCTCGGTGAAGAGGCGCAGGAACAAGCGCGTGACCGGTTCGGCGATATCCGGTGGACGGGGTCGACCGCCGGCTACCTCATCCTGCATGATGTCATCGATAAGCAGATTGATACCGAGTAGAGCTTCACGCACCGAGAGAAGCTTCCCCTCGCCGGTATACACCTGAGAGTAGTGCCGGCTGTAGTATTCCAGCGATTTGCCGCGCAGGATAACCATCAGGTCTGATTCCGGCAAATCCTTGCCGTGGGTATGCTCCAGCAAGTCTTTCAGTTGCTGTGCTTCCCCTTTGACCCAGCGGCGCATTTGTGCCCAGCTTACCGGCTCTAGCTCTTCCAGGCGCTTACGGCAGACATGAACGATATCGTATTCGATTTTTCGGGAACCGAATGCGCCGGTAGCGCCTTTCGTTTCATCACTTCGAATCGGATACGTTGCCACCAGCACGTAGCCGGCTTCGAAAAGTGATTCAAGCACATCGACCCATGGCGCATCCTGGCTATGATGGAAAGTAAATGCCATCAGACCACCTGGCTTCAAGTGGTGATGCGCTTCCTCCCAGCATGCGGTCAACGTCTTTCGATAGAATTCGGAGGCAGGTTCCTGCCGATACAGCGGGTTAGGATCACTTTGCCCTAAAGCAGCGTCTCCAGTCACTTGCTGGATAGTATAAAGGTCATCTATTGACCGAATGATCGGTTCCCTTTCATACGGTTCGCGATCATCGGGATGTTCTAGTGGGTTGCGGATCGCCTCCATCGCGTGGGGGCTTCTCTCCGGTTCGAAATACCGCCGTGGGCTATATTTCATATCAGCTTGCCAATGCTCATTTTCCTGCACATACCATTTGAGCATGGGGATTCGCAGCCAGACATAAAAGAAATCGGCTAAGTCTGCGTAGAAGAGATTATCGCCGAATGGGGGATCGGTGATGACCAGATCAAACAGCTTATCCTCTAATTGCGACAAATCTGTTGATGACCCACAGTAGGTATCAGCTTGCCCACCGCTATAAACACTGATGGGGTCTTCTGGGTAGGCCTTCTCTGATTTCGTAATACCTTGAGTCGGAGCAATGACTAATTCCCAAGGATTACTCAACCACGAGATGCCGTCAACAATTTTGCTTGAAGATGACTCCCAATTACCCCGACCAAGTATCGAGAAGACACTGTTTTCAATGGTCTGCTGCTTCGGATGGTAGTTTGCGTTTGAAAACATCGGCTCCATCTTATCCGCTGTTTGGTTCCAAAACGCAAACATATTTTGGTTTCGGAGATACTGCTGGAATGCACCAAGCGCTTGTTCCTTTACATCAAGTGACCATTCATCATCTGCACCTTCTGAAATTGACTTGAGCAGATTTGCGTGCGTAAGGAGTTGGCGCGGATTGAACATCTTCCACCAATGAGTGAACCCCCAGTTTGGAATCCCACCATTCAAACGGTGAGTCATATAAGATGGGAACAGTTCCGATTTTGGCCAATATTCTGCTAAATCACCTGTTGATCGGACCCCCCATTCTTTTTCTGATGTGAGCAGGCGCTTTAGATCGTAGGTATCTGGCGCAATAAAATAACGGCCATCATAGGTATAACCCTCCTCAGCGCATTGCGGGCAATAGCACTGAAGGGCATACGCTGAAACCGGTGCAGTCTTTTCGGTTGCTCTGACTGCCTCAAGGATATCTTGCGGGCGACCACAAGACTGGCAGGAGAAGCTCGACCGACTCGGTACAGTGCCTTTGCGGGTATTTATTACCGTACCGTCTCTTAACGTGATCTGTAGCGGTAATCCATATTGCTTTCGATCAGGCGCTTCATATTGACCACCTTCTTCGCCGGCATCCTCACCCTCGGACTCGTCCTCATCGGCTGGGGCACTCTCCTCATCTGAGAGTTTGATTTGTCCGCGCACCTCGATCAACGAAAGGCCGTTTTGACGTTCCGCATACCAGGTTGCCGTCGCATCGGGATCTGCGCCCGCCCAGCCACCCAGTTCGATACCATTCACCACGTTTTGACTGCCTTTGAGCCAATCCGGATGGATGAGCAAGTACATGTAGACATGATATGACTGGATGCCAAAATCCTTCTTCTTGATATCGCCAATTTTTGTGGAGGGCTTTCCATGACGTTGCAGGACATTGATGACCTTCTCCCCGGCGAAAGCATTGCAGTGCGGGCAACGGAATCCAGGCTCATTCGGCGCCATAGCCGCAAGGTCACCGACACGCCGGCGTTTCTCATCGGAGTTTCCCTTGCCGTAGTCGGAAAGCATCTTCGCGAAGGATTGCGATAACTCGGTAAAGACTGGTTCGTTGGGTAACACCACCCGCTCAGCGCCAGGCGCCATGCGCGTCTCGCCCAATTCAGCCTGGAAGGTCTGCCGGCAATCAGGGCATCGACACTCGATGAAATACGTTGTCAGGCGTTTTTCGGCGATGACCGGACTTTTAAAGATGGGCGTGCGGTGGTTGCACCCGTGCGCCTGGCACGGCCCGTGCTTTGCCCAGAAGGTGTAAATAACCTCCGGCCCTTCCCAACGGTAACGATTACGCGCCTCCGGGGCAAGGTCAAGCGGGTCGATATCAACGGCTTGCCCCGACTCGACGTCAATCCAGCGTCCCTGGTGATTTCGCGGGCAGGTGGTGGTATAAAACGGCTGAATCTGTGGTTTGACTTCGGCCTCAATATGGTCAAAAAAGGCACGCACCTGCTGCGGGTCGCTACAGGCTACCTCATTCTTACAGACGAACCACGCCACGGGATTCAGATCATTACCGGTGACATGGAATCCCAATCTGGCGCCTTCGACCAGCGTGGTGCCGCCTCCCATGAAGGGTTCGAGCACTTTTAGCTTGCGAAAATGTCCTGCCTTCTGGTGATTAGCGTAATAG
>Ga0118677_10004926_pt1 | contig 23867 bp, 24 predicted proteins | sample AliMusrvi5mmetaG_FD_86154 | JGI IMG/M metagenome (GOLD analysis project Ga0118677, IMG submission 86154)
GGATGACCCCGCCCCTACAACTCCCAACTCCGAACTCCCAACTCCGCCTCCCCCCACCCACATCTCCCGGCATTTTAATCTTTGACAAATTTTTTGAATTTTATTACTTATCACTAAAACCCGCATGTCTTTTCTTAGTGGTGGTTTCCGCACAACACGTATCAAGGAGCATTTGATGTCTACGCAAGAACAATCAAAACTCAAGCATCAGCTGGATGTCCTGTATCGCGTTGACAGCTTCATGAGCACGCTCACGGACCTGAAGCAGCTTCTTGAGCAGATCATGCTGGAGAGCCAGAACATTACCGATGCCGAGGCAAGCAGCCTTGCTCTGTATGACGAGGCGGCCAATGATTTTGTCTTTGAAGTTGTGCTGGGTGAAAAAGGCTCGGAAACAAAGCAGATCCGGGTGAAGTACGGAGAAGGCATCATCGGCCAGGTGGCGCAGACCGGCAAGCCCAAAAACATCAGGGATGCCTACGAAGATCAGGCTTTCGCCCCGCGCATCGATCAGAAAACCGGATTCAAGACACGCTCAATGCTTGCGGTGCCCATGTTCCGGCGGGGCAAGCTCATCGGCGTGCTTGAGGTGCTGAATAAAAAAAACAATGGGGCCTTTACCGATGAGGACGAAACCATTCTTGAAATTCTCGCACATCAGGCCGCTGTTGCCATTGAAAACGCCCGCCTGTACCAGGACAATCTTGCAAAAGAGCGCCTGGCCTGCCTCGGCCAGGGCATTTCCGGCGCAGCGCACTGCATTAAAAACCTTCTCAGCGTTGTTACGCTCAGCGAAAGCAGCATCGACTATGCTATTGAGAAAAACGATAGAGAACTGCTGGCGGATTCCTGGGATATCCTGAAGTCGGGCTTCGAGCGGATTTCGGCCATGGTTATGGACATGCTCACCTACTCAAAAGACCGGCCCCCTGAATATGAGCCGACGCAGCTCAACGGGCTTCTTGCCGGCATCTTTAGCCTCGTCGGGCCGAAGCTTGCGGAAAAACAAATAGAGCCGGTGCAGGACTTCGACAGCCGCATCGCCGAGGTGATTCTTGACCCCAAGGGCATACACCGCTGCGTCATGAACCTTGTCTCCAATGCCATAGACGCGATGACAAAAACCAGCGGCCGCATTACCATCCAAACACTTCTTGACGAGCCGGCGAAGATGCTTGAAATCCGGGTTTCCGACAACGGATCGGGCATACCGCAGGAAAGTCTGGAGAAAATCTTTGATGTCTTTTTCAGCACAAAAGGTTCAAACGGAACCGGGCTTGGGCTGTCGGTGACAAAGAAAATAATCACTGAACACGGCGGGACCATTTCAGTGCAGTCAGTGGTTAACGAAGGCACCACCTTTATCATACGGCTTCCCGCGCGGGAGGCATGATTCAAATGCAGGTTCCGGCGCTGAGTGCTGTTTTGTGAGCTTATACGCAAGCTCGCAAGCCTGCGCCACCGTGCCCATGCTGTTCATTTATATACAAATAGAGCATGTAACAAAATGCTGTAGCCATATGGCCACCGGGAAGTTTTTGGTGAAGCAGCCCGTGCGGTTCGGGCCATTGGCCTATTTCCACCATTGGCGTATCTTGCGAGAATATAGTACGGGCGAATGAGCCAATAACTCCCCGGTGCAGACGGCTACAGAATAAAGTTACATGCTCTAGCCCGCGGCAGCCTTATTCTCACCCCCCCAGCGTCACGATTATAACGCCATTGCTGATACGCACGTCTTTTATAACAAGCCTGGCAATTGATTTTTTCACCTCTGTTGCCTTCAGCGTGTACACAGGCATGCGGACAAGATACTCATGAAGGGCCGCACTGATAAGCTCTTTTATTTCAAGGGCTTTGCTGTTTTCGACTTCTGGAACCGACAGGCTGTCGATAACAGGATCTTTCAGAAAGAACTGGCCTGTTTTATTGTTGAACTGAATACCGCTGGTCACCGTGACCGCACCGCTGACAGCATCTCTTTGTTTACGCGACGGCATCTCTACCGCAACATCAATGCCGAGGGTAACCTTATCCGTGGCATCATGAAGAATAACATGGGGGTTGCTGAGGGTAACCTTAAACAACAGCAGATACGTCCTGGTTAAGGGAAATTTGGCGGCCAGTCGAGTATTGATCTCCTCATTGGTAATACGGATATCATATGACCCCATACTGCAGGATAAAAAACCCCCCATCAAAATCGCCGCAAAAAATGCAACGGGTGCAATGTCTTGTAAAATAAAGGCAATTGTCCTGCCGTGTTTGTACATATTATTCCGGGGAAACTGTTTTTCCATCTTTTTTTGGCGGACTTGCAAAGCACGTCCACTATGTTTTTAAAATTCAGCAAATCTTTTCATGAGCCCACGCGGACTATTCTATCCTTTGTGGCATAAAAGTCAAAACCAGCAATGACGCCCTAGAGCATTTTTCTAAATGCTGTAGCCATGCGGGCACAGGTGAGCTTTTGGTGAAGGCAGCCCGTGCGGTTCGAGCCATTCACGAAGCCACCTCTGCCGGCTTTTCCAGCGAGAATATAGCACGGGCTGACGCAGCAAAAGCTCTCCTGTGAAAACGGCTACAAGAAAAATGCTCTAAAAAAGTGGTCGGTTGCCCCATGAGTGTGAAGGCAAATATCAAATTGTCGTGTGGGCTATGCCAACCAATTATTGCGGTGGGCAATGCGCACCCTGCTAAATAAAGCAAAAAAAATTCTACAAACCCGGGTTGCTCTTTTCAAACATTTTGCCGATAGCTCCGTAAAGGCTGGCGGCGGCATCGCGGGTTGGTATATTCAAGGTGGCGGGCAGGTGCAGCAAGAGGGCTGTCATTGAGGTCTGCATGAGGACATAGTCGGTGCCGGGCGAGGGCTCACAGGTTTTTTTGCCGAAGGCCTTGCGCTCATTGAGGCCGCGGCAGACAAGGTCTGCAAGCTGGGCGCCCACGTCGCTTTTGTAATAATATTCGGCGGTGGCCGCCTTGTTGTTGGCGACGGAAAGAAACAGATCAGCCTTTGCCTCAGCGGCTTTCATGACGCGAGACTGGACCGGTGGCGCGGGAAGATTTTCCCAGGTGAGCAGGGCCGTTCCGCCGGCATGCTCGATCATGTTCTTCAGCTCTCGCAGCAGCGGCAGCGCCTCCTGCGACTGGCCTGCAGCATCAAGCAGTACAATGCGGTTAAAATAAACGCCGCCATCGATGGCCTGCAGGCTGTAGGCTGCGGTCTGAAGTTTGCCCGCCGTAAGGGCCGCCGAAACCTGCAAAGGCTCATAGCCTTTCCGGTTAATGATGTACCCGGCAGCACCGCCTGCCTCCACACAGTCAAACACCCTGCCTGCGGCATCGGAAAGAGAAACCTCCCGCTTGCCGCGAACAAGCGCCGCGCCCTCAACGGATTTTCCTGTAGCATCTTTAATTTCAGCCATAAAAAGCGCTTCATGCGGCGTGCCGAAAGACAGCTGGCAGTGCTCCTTGATGTCTCCGGCCTTGACCGTCACGGTGATGTGCTGCGGATTTTTGTCCGAGATTAAAAAAGCCCGCGCCCTGCCGTTTTTTGTCGCAACCGTTGCTGCCGCAAATTTTCCTGCCGTAGCGGAAAGCTCCAGCTGCGTACCGTCAATAACCGGGCGGCCAAGGCCGTCAAAAACAGATATATCCAGCGGCGCCTCGGATTCGCCGTCGGCAGGAATCGTTGTAAATACGGGCTGCATACTCAGCCGGGCTGGCGGCACAGTCACGGTGAAAGTCAGGCATTCTTTTTTTGCGGCATTGCCGGCAGTGTTGCGGATGTCAAGGCAAAGCTCATGCGTGGCGTTTGCAAGGGGCGCATCGGGTGTATAGGAAACAGTTCCCGCTGCCATGTCGACGGCAAGGCTCGTGATGCCGCGGCCGTCAAGCATGGCCCGCAGGCTGTCACGGTCAAGCGCCGCGCCAGGCGCGCCCGCGGTAATGCTCGCGGCAATGACCGGTTGCGCGGTTGCAAAGGGCGCTGCCGGCGCTGTGATAAATTCGATAGCGGGCACGCCTTTTGCGTAGTAGTTCAGCACGCCAAGAAAATAGCCCTGCGCCTCCGTGGCAAGCGTGCGATGATAGGCCAGCTTCTCGGTGTTTTGTTTATAGTTCATGTAGGAGGCTTCGCCAAGTATGGCGGCGGCCCGGGTGCTGCGCAGCACCAGATAATTTCCCGGCCGGGTCGATGCGGGCTCGGCTTGCATGCGGCTCTTCAGGGCGGCGCACACTTCGCGGGCCACATCGCGGGAGCAGCCGGGGTCCGCCATCCTGAAAAAAATGATGAGATCATTGTGCTCGCCCTGCTCTTTTCCATCGGAATTATGATGGACGCTGATGAACAGATCGGCTTTTTGGGCATTGCTGAAAGCGGCGCGGGCCTCAAGATCACTTCGCAGCACAAACGGCTCGCCCTTGAAAATGCTGGTGTCCGAGCTGCGGGTGAGGATCGGATTTGCGCCGGCCTGCTTGAAAAAACCCCACAGATACAGGGCGACGCCCAGGTTCACTTCAGCTTCGTTCAAGCCGTTCTGGGCGATGGCGCCGCGCTCGGGGCCGCCGTGGCCGGGGTCGATAATAATGGTTTTGCCCTTCAGAACAGCGGTGTCAAGACCGGAAATTTTCAAATCGACGGCAGGTGGAAGGCCGGGCCGGATACAGCCGCCGGCAAGGCAGGCTGCGGCAGCGAGCGCAAACAGGAGGTTCCGCAGGCGCAGTTTCACTCAAGATACCCCAGATTGCGCAGGCGCTGCTTGATTTCATCGAACTCAGCTTCGTTTATTTTTCCCTCAGCCTTGCGGGTTGTGGCCACAAGGTCGCGCAGCACATAGACGATAAAATCCGTGACCGAATTATACCCTGACCCCTCAAGTATCTGCTTGAGCTTGCTGTAGAGCTGCCGCGGTATTTTGATGGTTACTTTATCCTGTTCGCTGAGCATAGTTTCTCCTTTGATGTACTGGCCTGGTGAGAACTTTAGCATGTTTTGCCGGAAAAATTAAGGTATAATGCAAAGAAAACGTAAAAGGGTGCGAGGTGCGAGGTAACCTCGAACCCATAACCCATTACCCATAACCCCGAACCTATTAATGAGAGTCGCCAGATGTTTGACATACTGATACAGAGCGGCACGCTCATTGACGGCACCGGCGATCCTGCCAGGCCCTGCGATGTGGCTGTTACCGGCGATACCATAGCGGCTGTGGGCATGCTGCAGGGGTCGCAGGCCCGCGAAACAGTCAATGCCCGGGGCTTGCTTGTCTGCCCGGGGTTTATCGATATGCACGGCCACTCGGATTTCAACCTCCTGGTGCAGCCGCCGGGCCGCGGCAAAATCATGCAGGGCGTCACGACCGAGGTGATGGGCAACTGCGGCCTGTCGGCAGCGCCGCTTCTTGGCGCAGCGCGGCTGCAGCGTGAAAAAACCATAAAAAATCTTGGCGCTGACCTGCGCTGGACCCACCTTGACGAGTTTGCCCAAACACTTCGCAGCAAGCAGCTTTCCTGCAATTTCGTGCCCCTTGTCGGCCACGGCAATATCCGCGGCTCAATCTTCGGCTATGACGCGGGGCAGGCCTCGCCTGCCCAGATGCAGGCCATGGAAGAGCTGCTCACCCGACAGATGGAAGCCGGGGCCTGGGGCCTTTCAACCGGCCTTATCTATCCGCCCGGCATGTATGCCGGCCAGGATGAAATCATACAGCTCGCGCGAGTCGCCGCACGCTTCGGCGGCATCTACACAAGCCACATGCGCAGCGAAGGCGACGGGCTACTGGAAGCGATTGAGGAAGCGCTGGAAATCGGGCGGCAGGCCGGTATAGCGGTTCAGCTGTCGCATCTCAAAACGCAGGGTAAGCGCAACTGGGGCAAGCTGCCTGCTGTTTTTGAACGTATCGAAAAGGCCCGCGCCAGCGGCATGACGGTTTTTGCCGACCGCTACCCCTACACCGCTTCAAGCACCGGCCTTGACGTTGTGTTTCCGGCATGGGCCTGCGAGGGCGGCAATGCCGCGGAGCTCAAACGGCTGCAATCGCGGGACACGCGCGAAAGGATTTATGCCGATATTCTTTCCCGCATGACGCAAGAGGAGCTTGGCCGTGATATCCTGATCGCAAAGGTCATTACCAAAAAAAACAAGCCCCTTGAAGGCCTGCTGCTCGGGCAGGCGGCGGCCCTGCGGGACCAGTCGATAGCCGATGCGCTTTTCTTCATTCTTATCGAGGAGGAGCTTGACGTTGATGCGATTTTTTTCTCCATGTGCGAAGAAAATCTCCGGGAGATACTGCGCAAGCCCTATGTCGTGATCGGCTCTGATGCCTCGGTGTGGGACACCGGGGGCGCGCTTGGCGCCGGGAAACCCCACCCGCGGGCGTTCGGCAGCTTTGCCCGGGTTCTGCAAAAATACGTTTTTGAAGAGCAGCTGTTAGCGGTCGAAGAAGCAGTGCATAAAATGACGGGGCTACCGGCCAGCGTGATCGGACTGGCTGATCGCGGCAGCATAAAAAAGAACATGAAAGCCGACCTGGTGCTTATAGATCCCCGGGCCCTGCGGGACACGGCTGATTACCGGGACCCGCACCGCTACCCTGAGGGCATCCATCGCGTCATGGTTAATGGGGTTTGGGAAATTATTGACGGCGGGAGTACCGGAATGTATGCCGGAAAGCTGCTGATCAAGGTGTAAATAAGGTGCGGGGTCAGAGGTCCTAGGTCAGAGGTGCGAGGTCCAAACCTATAGCCCCGAACCTATTACCCTTTATTCCTGCCCTATGAATCCCGGCCCACGGGCGGCTTCCCGAGTATCATCGAATCAACTGCAACGGTGAGGATATCAAAAAAAGCATCCTGCTGGGTATAGTCCTGTATGTCGATAACAAAATTAACAACCGGCTTGTCATGATAGGGGGAGGCCAGAAAAAAACTCAGCGAGTTTGATTTGTTCTGCATAAAAGGCACAAGCCTGAATCCGCTATTATTATCATTACTGCATGCCATAAAGTGCTGCTCCCCGGAATATACAAAATTTATATTGTTTCTGCTATCCCGTGACTTTCTCAAAAAAGTGTTTAATGTTCCTGAATACCGCCTTCTCCATGTCGTGCTCAGGATAAAGGCGCATCCCTTCACGAAGCATCTGCTCTACATCCCGCGCAATTTTCTGCGGCTTGACTTTTTCCGCCGCAAAATACCTGAGCAGTTCTTTCAGCGCATCGCGCAGGGCTGCTGAAATAAATACTCCCTTCTTTATATGGCCGCATTCTGCAAGATATGCAAGTAGTTTATCAATTATTTCCGGGGCGGCATCCGGCGGGGCAGCGCCTTTCTTTGCGCCGCGGCGCAGCAGATAATCATAAAAGCCGGCGCTGTCCTGAAACGCGCAGCCATCAAGGCGCACCTCGCGGTCCGTGGATACGATCAGACAATCGATGCCCGTGGCGGCCGCATCAAAAGCCATGTCCCGTATCAGGGCATCGGCGGTAAGAGGTGCTGCAAACCGCACGGAGAGCAGCGCCCCCGCGCTGTCGCCGGCCTCGCCGCTCCCATCGCCGTCAAACACTATATGCCACTCATCTCCGGGCATCATGGCGCGGCGGCACAAATCAACCAGCCACAGCCGGGCCGCAGCGCCGCCGTCGGCCAGCTCGATGCGCGAGCCGCTGGGATTCGTCCGGATAACATTATAGCCATCAATGATAATGCGCCTGCCCGGCACTGCCGCCTCCTTTCTACCGTCAACTATTTTCCTGGTAAATTTTCACATTTGATTTTGCATCCACCCCACCCGGCCTCCCCTGTCCAGGGGAGGAGGCTTTTTTATTCGGCCTCAGTTTTAACAGTCGCATTTTATTGCCCCTCCTGGCCAGGAGGGGTTACGGGGAGGTGGATCAATTGATAATTTAAAAGTCATAGCCCACTATGTATACAAATGCCGCTGCACTGTCAAGGGCCAGGCTGCCACACACAACACCTAACAGTTGCATTTTTTAAGCCGTTATGTTAGTCAATTATCTCTTTTAAAACGGGGCGTAGCGCAGCCTGGTAGCGCACCTGCCTTGGGCGCAGGGAGTCGCTGGTTCAAATCCAGTCGCCCCGATAAAACAACATAAAAAAAGAGGCCGGCAGTGTTGCCGGCCTCTTTTTTTATGTACAGCCATGGCAGGCATCAGGCAGGGCAAGCGCATCAGCCCTGCCGGCTACAGCCCCGCCAGTTGCAGAACATCAACATCCTTCTGATAATCAATTTCCGCAAACCCGAAGCCGCTGATCTGGAGAAATTCACGCTGGAACCCTGCAAAATCGGTCAGATTCACGAGACTGTCCTGCGTCACCCGGGGCATGATGGCCGTTACCTCCTTCTGGATATCATCGGCCATCTCCCAGTTGTCGGGACGCATGCGCCGCTCCCCGTCAATTTCACGGTCCGCGCCGAACAGCATGCTGCTGAGCGCGCGGTGCGTATGCTGTATCGTTGTTTCATAGGAGCCCTTCTCCTTCATCACTTTAAACAGCACCGATCCATAGACAGGAAACGTGGGAATAAACACGCTGGCTTTTGATACAATGGCTTTCATGCTGGAGCAGATGGCTTCGCCGCCCTGCCCTGCCAGAAGGTCCTGCAGCTGAACGGCGGTTTGCTCCAGATGCCGCTTGGCATACCCCAGCGCACCATAGGTATAGATATCATGCATCATCGGCGGCCCGATATAGGTGTAGGCAGTGGTTTTACATCCGCCGGCAAGGACGCCGGCGCCGTGAAGGGCTTCGATCCAGAGCTGCCAGTCTTCACCGCCCATGACCTTGATGGTGGCCTGCAGTTCTTCCGGGCTTGCAGGCTCAAGCACCTGGTTCTGAAGCTGGCCGGTCTGCATGTTAATCGTGGGGTTCTCAATGCGCCGTATGCCGCTCAGCGTCGAGTACCACGTCTGGCCGCTCAGGGGATCGGTCCGGCGGCCCGAGGCAATGCTGTAAATGACGGCATCGAGCTTGCCGCCGAATTCCGCGCGCACCAGATCAATGACCCGCTGCCGCGCGCTGTCGGCAAACACATCGGCAGAGATATGTGCAAAAATGCGCCCCCTCTCGGCTGCACGCTGCCGCAGGCGCAGACAATTCCAGCAGCTGGCGCTGCCGGTTCCAGGCTCACCCGCGACAGGCCCTTTTGCCCTGGCGACGCCGATGACATCGGCACCGGAGCCGAAAATCAGTGATATGGCCGACGCCAGGCCGTAACCCGATGATGCCCCCAGCACAAGCACGCGTTTCGGCCCCTTATAGCCGGGCTGGCCCAGCACCCAGTTGATCTGGTTATCGACATTGCGAAAACAGCCAAAAGGATGGGCTGTTGCAATAACAAATCCCCCATGGGTAAATTCGGGCTCGATAATCATGGCTAGTCTCCTTGCCTGCAGTGTCAGCAAAACAAGACATGCTGTCACCTATTGAGCATTACATTTCTTGAATAAAATCCTTAATATAGTTAATCGCCACATCACGTATCGAGTCGATTTCCATTAAAATTTCGTGCCGTGCTCCATAGAAAAAAATTTTCGTACAGTTCTTTGAGCGCTGGCACAATATGTCCTGCCCCCTGGGTTTTACTTCCATGTCATCTTCCGCCTGAAACAGCAGAGCGGGAACGGCAATGGCGCGGGCATGGAACTGATCGGTCCATCCAATCTCCATGGCCTGCTTCACCCAGTTGTAGGTAACATCCCCCATCCGTATCTGCGGGTAGTCATTAAAGAGATCCCGCTCCATTTTGTAGCGCTCATAGCTGTGAGTATCGATATCCTCTACAAATGTCTCCGGCGCATACGGTCCGCCGCCCGGTATATAGTCTGCGCCATGGCCATGCCGGGTCTTAACGGCTGCAAGGGCATAGGCTTCAAGCTGCGTATACGGCGCCGTATTGATTGTCAGCATGGGTGCTGACAGCACTGCGCCATTAAAATCATCAGGATACTGCTCCAGGTATCGCGCCGCAACGGCTCCGCCCATGGAATGGCCAACAATAACGAGTTTTTTGTGGGGTACAGCATTGACGACGGTGTCGATAAAAGTCTTTACGTCCCTGACGTAATAATTAAAGTCCTCCACATAGACTTTATCGGCATCATCGCTGAGCAATCGTTCGGAAAACCCCATCCCCCGGAAGTCCATAAGATACACAGAACAGCCGAGATCCCTGAGGTCATAAATCACTTCGGCGTATTTGATCATCGATTCCGATTTACCGTGCAGAATAACAATCGCGCCTTTTTCATCCGCAACTTCAAATTTCCCGTACGCTATCTTAATTGAGCCTACGCCGTCAAAGAAGCCGAATACACCGGTATCATAATATGGCTTTACATATTTGTCATAGTTGTCCTGATACCCGTCCTCGCTGATGGCAAAAAGATTTGTTGCACAGAGAACAACAACACAGCACAGTACACATATTTTTTTCATTAGCCTTTACCTTGTAAAACAAAAAAAATGCGTATAATTGGCAAAAATGGCCGCTCCTCCGTCATTTCGGCTTGCCCGAAATCCTTTTGTGTGTAGCACCGCAGGGTGGACTCCCCCCATCATTTTAACCGGTGGTCATTGCCATCAAAACTATTTCACCGCCAGGGTGAAGGTCGTGACGGGAGAATGAATTTTTTCAATGACGGCGCTGTCGCAGATATGCATGCAGGAGAAATGAGCGGCAAGATGCCGTCGCGCTTCTTCCAGCACGAGAAACTGCGTGCCGATTCTGCCGTAGATATGATCAAAGGATGCCTTTTGGCCGGTCAGGCTCAGGTCATCCACCAGCAGCAGCACATCGGAAATCGCAGCCAGATTGCCGATTGCGCCGTAGCCGGCATAGGGCAGACAGAACCGCTCAAACACGAGCACGGGTGCGGCAAGCTTGTCCTGTAGCGCAGGCGGCGGGCCGGCCTGAATATTCCACTGGCAGGCATCGATTGTTAGCCCGGGGAAGCGGCTGCGAAAAGAAGCGGCGGCCGTATGAATTGATTCAAGCATATCGGTCATCACAAGATGCACATCGCCCAGCCCAGCGGCAAGCAAGGCAGTACAGAGCCTGCCGGTCACAAACCCCGAGCCAGCGCCGACCTCAACCACCGTGCGCAGGGGAGCGGCCTTGAGAATTTCCATGACCATGTCCACAAGCACGCCGGCATACATCGTGTAAACAGCCCCTGATGCCACATGGGCAAATACCCTCTGCACGTCAGGGTCAGCCCAGTTCCAGCCGCCCGCGGCCGACTTTTCCAGGATGAGCCGCATCATGGCGATGATCGGCCTGAAGTCGGCGGGAAAATCATTCTCATCAAATGCCGTGCCGTCAAGAAGCATACGGGCGGCATGCTCCAGGGGCATCCAGTCCTCAAGATCGCCCTTCATGCTTTCCAGATACCGCGCCATGGGGCGCCCTGTTGCGGCAATGACTTTTGCGCTGTCGATGTGACTCATGTTCTTCCTTTAAATCATATCGTCTGTTTTTACTTACCGGCAGCCAGCACCGTATATGTACCGCCGGATATATTGATAACAATAGTTCCGTCCTGGTCCGTCCGGTACACGGACGCCCCTGCTTCCGAAAGATGCTCCAGCGTAAGCCCGCTTGGCAAAAGCCCAAAGGGCAGCGCGGCAGTTGAAATGATGGCGACCTCCGGCCGCACAGTGTCAAGGAAATGCGCGGACGTGGCCATGAAGCTTCCGTGGTGGGGAACCTTGAGGATGTCGACATCCTCAAGCCCCTGCAGCCTGCGCTCCTGGCTGAAGACCGCATCGGCTGCAAACAGCACCTTCACGCCTTCGGCATCAAGCTGTGTTACCACGCAGCGGGCATTTTCACGGATGGATGCCCCCGGCCTTGTCTCGAGCACTTTGAGTGTTGCATCGCCGAAGAAAAATGTCTGCCCCTGTTCCTTAAGCACTTCCGTGCCGTGTGCGGCCCGGGCCCGGGCAAGCGCCTCAGCATAGTCCCTCGGCCGCGCGCCGCCATTGTCAAGGACCTGCCGCACGGTGAAGGCGTCAAGCACTGCCGGAGCGCCACCCACATGATCATAGTGCATGTGGGTAACAATGAACATGTCAAGCGATGAAACTCCGTGCGCCCTGAGATACTCGACAACCGCCTGGCCATGCTGCCTGTCGCCGGCATCAATCAGCACCGTGGAGTTATCGGAAAACCGTAGGCAGATAGCATCACCCGTGCCCACATCAAGTACCTGCACGGCAACACCTGCCGCTGCGTCACGCGGAGCAGCCACAGCAAAAAATGCAAGCATCAATAATAAAAAAATCAGTTTAAAGAATGGGTGCAACCCGCCAAATTTATTCATTATAATTAATGACCCACCTTACCGGTTTCATTGAAATATTTAATATTTAAAACCCTCTTTCTTCTCCAGTTACTGAAAAAATGCTGCAAGCTCCTCGGCAACGTCTTCAGGAAATTGTTCGGGTAGCCAGTGCCCGCCGGCAAATGCTTTGCCGCGCACATTCAAAGCCTTGTCCTGCCATTCGGCCAAAACATCATAGAGAAGCCCCATGGCGCCTTTGCCACCCCAAAGGACCAGAACCGGGCACTTAATCTTCCGCTCAAGATCGTTTTTTTCATGCTCAAGGTCAATTGTTGCACCGGCGCGGTAATCCTCGCACATGGCGTGAAGCGTAGCAGGATTGGTGAAGCACCGAAGATATTCGGCAAAGGCTTCATCGGTGATAACCTCGGGAATCAAGCCGCCAAAGGCCCAGGAGCGCAGAAAAAACTCCGCGCTGCCGCCAAGTATGGTTTCCGGCAGCGGCGACGGCTGGACCAGGAGAAACCAGTGAAAGTACACGGTTGCAAATTCCTTGGTCAGATTGGTGTACAGGTTATAGGTCGGAACAACATCCATGAGCGCGAGCTTTGATACCGCATCCGGATACTCGAGGGCCATGCGCTGCCCCACGCGCGCGCCCCGGTCATGGCCCGCCACGGCAAACCGGTCAAACCCGAGACTGCGCATGACCTCGATCTGATCACGGGCCATTTCCCTCTTGGAATAGCCTTCATGGTTGCCGCCGTCGGCAGGAATGCTGCTGTCGCCATAGCCGCGCAGATCCGTGGCTATGACGGTAAAATGCTGCGCCAATAGCGGCGCCACCCGGTGCCATTCCACATGCGACTGCGGCCAGCCATGCAACAGAAGCAGCGGCGGCCCGCTGCCGCCGATCACGCCGTTAATCTCGGCACCCGCCGTTGCAACCCGTATCGGCTTAAACCCCGGAAAGAAGCGAAGCGTCGAACCACTGCGTGTATTCATACTGCCCCCTGGAGGTATTCCCGATTGTTGTTACGCGATTCGTCTAAACAATTTAGTTGCATTCAGTAGGGTGGGTGCAACCCACCAAATTTTATTCGTTTTCAATAATGGTGGGTTTCACCCACCCTACCGCACTCAATGGCCTCCCGCTCATAGAAATCACGGACATCCGTCTTGACAACCCGCATCAGAGCTCGATAGTGGGACCAGGAAAGCTGCGGTGAGAAGCCATCATTTCCCAATTCAGCGCCCAATGGGCGCTGAATTGGGAATCGTTCAGTATATGCTTGATAAAACTTTCTAAAATACTGCAAGTTAGTAACCGAGTACCCGCTGCCGTACCGCTGGTTTAGCTGCCCGGAAAGATTTTCAATGATTTGTTTGCCGTATTCCGCCCTTTCATCGCCGCCCTGGAACTCCAGCACGATTTCGCGCCCAATCAGCCAATATGCTGTAACCATATTGGTGTTGACCGCCCTGACCACATTGTCACGCGCCTGCTCTAGAATCAGAACGATACGATCAAAAAGAGAATTATCCTGCATCTTATTCATGTCATGCCTTTTTAATGCTTTTCGTTTATTCCAAGAGCAAAATTCCGTCATTCCGGCGTGCCCGGAATCCCTCCCGGAAAACACACCGAGTAGTTCAAGGAAAGAGAGCGACAGATCAGTTACTCATGCACATGCCTTTTGTGCTTTATGGTAAGGATGTAGACAGTATGGTTCCTGCGGTCAATTTCGTATACAATCCGGTAATCGCCAACTCGCAGGGAATATTCACCCGCATGATTGCCGACAAGTGGCTTGCCTGCCTGCGGGCTGTCTTCAAGAGATGCCAGCTTTTTGATTATCCGGCCGCAGAGCTTTCTATCGGCGCTCTGCAGTTCGTCAATATCTGCAGCAGCCTCGCGGGACAACTCAACGCTGTACTGCATCATTTAAAACCGTATTTGCTTTTTACCTCATGCAAAGAAACGGTCTGCCCCGAGCGCACCTGTTTCTTTGCCCTGCCAATGGCTTCCCGCTCTTCCTTGCAGGAAAGAATATCAAGGGTTTCCAGAAGCCCGTCAAACTCGTCGCTGCTCAGAATAACAGCTTTGCTGACACCGTTTTTCGTAATGGCAAACCGGTCATATTTTTCATCAACATCCTTGATGATAGCCGAAAGGCTCTTTTTCGCCTCGGCAAGAGGAATTGTTTTAGTCATAGGCAATCTCCTTTCACGCTTTCAAAGTGACTATAATTATAGTCTAAACTTATCAAAGCGCAAACACAAATTCCAATCGGGGATTTCTTCTTGCGGGGGTATCCCGATCAGCAAGCTGCAATCAAAACAATTCAACCAAATCACCTACATCCCGGAATTTGTCTCACCAAATTTATTCGTTTTGAATAATGGTGGGTTTCACCCACCCTCGACTTCGCTCAGGGCATGCTTTGCCCAACCTACCCACTACTCAACAACCAACATGGTTTATGAATATTTAAAGTTGTATTTTAAATCAGCCTAATACCCTCACGGGCTTTGCGCGACAAATCAGTGACATCTATTAATTTTAGATCTTCATTGTGCTAGCTGTTAAGCCTCCCCCACCAATTACCTGCAGGTAAGCGCGGGCGCTTCCGCTTTCAGCCCTGCTGTGGTTCAGAAGGACCTCCGCCCTGGCCTGCGGCAGACGTTTTATAAAATCCTCTGCCGAACCGGATAAACTGCGCCAGCTCATCCATGTCAGGCACGGAAAGCTCGACGCCATCATACGTAATCAGCTTCTGTAGAGCTGCGTTTTTGAGCGCCTCAATGACCTTCTGCTGCGCTATGCCCAGATTTTCGGCGATTTCTTCAACAATGCTCCCGGCAGCCAGGCTGGCGGGCTCAGCAGCGTCCTGCAGCCGGTCTTTATAAATCAGCCGAAGCTGCTGCAGGACAAAAAATAATACGTCCCCGGTCAGATGCGGGTTGATTTTAGCGTTGGCGTCTGTGAGCCTGCCGGCAAGGCTTTGCACGATTTTTTCGATCCAGCGGGGCAGCTTTTTTAAACTCTGGGAGAATACCTGCTGTTTCAGGACAGACACTTCGGTCTGGTCAATGGCTTCCACACTGGCTGAGCGGGTATCGTTGGCAATCAGGGCCATTTCACCTACGATGTCCCCCTCCGTTAACAGCCCCAGAACCACTCGCTGCCCGGCGGCTTCGCGAAACACCTGCACCCTGCCGCGCAGAATCATATAGGCTTCTTCGCCGGCATCGCCCTCGCGCATCAGCATCTCGCCGGGAGCGAATATTTTTTTCTCATGATCGGTCCAGCAGCCTTCAAGAAAATCGTCAATATCCCGGATCATATCGTCAACGGAAGCATACCGGTCCTGCTTATTGAAGGCCATGGCGCGCGAAATGATGCGGCAGATCTCTTCCGGGATGAGCCAGCCCGGGGTGTGCTTCTGCGGCGGGGTAAACTGGCCGGTCATGGCTTTGCCGATTATATCGTACACATCACCGCCGCTGTAGGGTGCTTGCAGCGTCATCATCTGATAGAGCGTGCTGCCCAGCAGAAAGATGTCTGACCGCTTGTCCAGCATGTTCGGGTCGCCCATGGTCTGCTCGGGCGACATATAGGACGGCGTGCCCTTGATCTGGCCCGGCTCCCCCTTCGTCAGCTCAAAGATTTCCAGGAGGATCTCCCTGCAAACCGGGTCAGTCTCATCTTCGGGGTTGCCGATGTATTTTGCAATGCCCCAGTCCATCAGCAGCACTTCGCCGTATTTGCCGACCATGATATTGTGGGGCTTGAGGTCCTGATGAATGATGTCGCGCGAGTGGGCAAACGAGAGGGCGTCGCAGACTTTCCGGAAGATGCCCATCATGCGGTAGATGTTGTACTGCTGCCGGTACTCGGGATTGTTGCGCTCCAGCTCGCCCAGGATGTTTCTGAGGGATTCGCCCCGGGCTAGCTTCATGGTAAAGTACATGCCGGTTTGGCGCGAAAACCCCATCTCGTGCACGGGGATAATGCAGGGGTGCTCCAGAAGCCCGGTGATTTTGGCCTCCGTGATAAAGGCCTTCAAATGGCGCTCTTCGCTTTTAAAGGCCGGCAGCATGACCTTCATGGCGGAAAGGCGCAGCAGGTCCAGGTCAAACACCTTGTGTATCGCGCCCATGCCGCCGCGGATCTGCCCGCCCTCAAAGCGGTAGCGGCTGCCCTCATGCCGCTTTATGATGCTGCGGTAAAAACGCGCTTCAAACTCGGTGGCCTCTGCGATTTTCTGTCCATCCGCTGCCGCCTGCCCCGGAGCTCCGGTCGCCGCAGCATTTTTGCCATTACCCGTTTCCCGCTCAAAGGGCAACAGGTCAGAGACGGTATCTGCAATGCCCTTTGTATTCAAAATGACGGTTTCATCCGCCCGGGCCTTTATTTTTTTTGATGAGGTAAACTCTTCGGTCATGATGGATCCCCCCAAAGGGTCAGCAGCCCCATATCGGTGGCTATTGTCCCTTATAAGCCATCCGACAAATTTTCCTGTAGTCAACAGCCACTCGCATAGCGGGTGGATTGGATTCCCCTGAAAGGGAAAGACAAGGGCACAAAGTGGCAAGTTGCCTTCTGCCTCCACCGCCAAAGGCGGAGGAGACAGACAATGATAAAAGCATAACAAACTGATATGTGCGAAGCAGTAAAAAGCATAGAATGAAAGGGAAGATAAAGCAAGAACCGTTTAATCCTTTGCGGCGAGTTTATACTCTGCCCCCTGTGGATAAATACTGTTCATCCATAAATAAATCAGCAGCGTATCCTAGCCGTCATCCGAGATTGCTGCGCCCGTATGTGCTGCCTGTGGCACTTCGAACTGAAGCCCTGCCCTGTAGCGACCGTCCTGGGTCCGTTGGCACCACCTGACCATGGCCCTGCGCAGAACGGGGCGAGTCGATTCGAAAAACCTGACTTCCAAAGCCAGCAGCAACCCCTGCGGCAGTTCGGTCAACGCCTCAACGCACAGCCCGCCCATCGATATATCAAGGCACCGGCATGTGGTCATTTTGCCGCTTTCGAGGTTGCGCAGCTTTACATCTCCCAGGGCAGGGTCGCGTTTATACCGGCGCTGCTCGGCAGGCAGCCCGAAAAGGCTGCAAAAAAGCATGCTGATGTCCGGGTATGCCGCCTGCTTTTCCCGCAGCAACGCGCGCAGCTGCTCAGCAACAGACTCCTGAGATACCTGGTCAAGCAGCAGGTGCAGCCCGAAAATCATGTTGCGCTCTTTTTCCGCCAGCAAGTCCAGGTAATTCAGGTAGTCAGCCTTAGTAAACATCCCGCCCGTCCGCCTGTATGCTGTCGATAAGGTTTTTCAGGGTGCGGCTGTGCTGCTTCGACCGGGCAAGAAAAGCCTCGATCCCTGCGCGGGCGCCGGGGCGGCCCTGCGCTGAAATGCCGGAAAAGAATGCGGCATTGCCGGTCTGCCGCTCGCAGAGAGCCCGCAGCTCCTCCTCCTTCTCCAGCAGGTCCTGCACTGCCATCAGCAGATTTTTTTTCTCAATCATGATTTCTCCGGAAAATAATCAGTGCCGGTTTTTCCATTGCACCGCCTACACCGCATGTTTTTCTTTTGTAAGTAAAGCCGATTGTGCGCCCGGGCTGCTCCGGTTCTACTCCCCTTTTCCCTGTTTACTGCCCTGGTCTTCTGTTTCAGAAGCGCCTGCTTCGTCATAGAGTGTTGTATCGATACATATGGCGCCATTAAAACATTTGCCCGCGCCGCAGTCGCAGCTGTACACTTCATGGCTGCCGGCAGGGGAGCACCCGCAGGGGCCAACAACACAGGTATTGGGGAAATCACCGGTTGATCCGCAGCATTCGGCTATAATGATAGTTCCACCTGAATCAGTACATCCTTCATGTGCGGGTGGCTTCTTGCAGCCGATTGCGGCAGCAAGAACCGTCATAAAGATAATCGGCAGCACAAATTTATTCATGTGGTGTTCTCCCTTTAAAACGAAATTTCAGGAAATCACAGTTCCCTGTTGCAACTCCCTTTTTCAGCGCCCTGCCCTTCTATTTCACCGCAAACACAATTTGTCAATTGTAAAAAAGCAGCTAGTAGGCTGTCACAATTTATTTTGTAGGCCCCCGCACCCCGACCCTCTCCCACCAGGGGAGAGGGAGCCACTAATGTTTCCCCTCCCTTGATGGGAGGGGATTAAGGGGAGGGTGATTCCAACTGATGAATTCAAATGTGACAGTCAACTAGAGCATTTTTCAAAATACTGTAGCCATGCGGTCACAGGTGAGCTTTTGGTGAAGGCAGCCCGTGCGGTTCGAGCCATTCACGGCGCCATCGCTGACAGCTTTTCTTGCGAGAATATAGCACGGGCTAACCCAGCAAAAGCTCACCTGTGAAAACGGCTACGAGAAAAAGAAAAATGCTCTAGCTCGAACATCTATATGCTAGCGTGCCAAAAAAACACTCCCTTAAAGAACTCGTTTTTTGAATAACAAACGAGGTGTTATCAATGCTGCCGTGTTATAAATCCAACTTCGGTCTGCCTGACCTCTTGAAGGCAACAATAAGTGGATACTCCACCGGAGTGGAAGATGTGGAGGATGCGTATGCCGAGGCATTTGGGATGCCTTACGCAATACTCCTGCCTTCGGCGAGGGCTGGAATTTGCTGGACGTTGCGTGCCTGCAGCGGCAAGGGACAACAAGTGATATGCCCGGTTTTCACTTGCTGGGAAGTCTGGCAAGCGGTCCGCCGTGTCCATTCGGATATCTGTCTGGTGGATTTAGACAAGGACAGTTTTCTAATGGATTACAATATATTGGCTTCTTTCCAAGAAGGCCCTCACGCGATGGTGCTTTCTCAGATCTACGGTTATCCTTATGATTTAGACGCTCTAGATATGCGATCCAAGCATGATCCTGGGGTAAGGATAGTTGACATGGCAATGGGGTTACCAGACCAGAACCTTTTCAAGCAGCTCGGTCCAAGGGATGTGGCCCTGATCAGTTTTGGCGCCCGTAAATGCCTTTATTCCGGTTGGGGTGGCATGGCATTTATGCGCGACCGGGCTTTAGCGGATGAAGTAAGGCGACTCAGGGGCTCAGAACAAGTCCCTGAGTCGTTCGTAACTGCCGGGCTAAAGTTTAATCGAATGTTTATGACTGAATTGGCGCGCTTAGAGATTGTGCACTCCGCGATTCAGTCATCTCGTCGCTGGTGGAATAAGTTCCAGGTAAAGATTCCAAGGAATATCGCTCACCCTGTTTGTGTCGAGCAGCATCAGGATCATCCGAGCTTCGAAGCCTATTACAGAGTTCCCCCATCCGGCGTCAACAGGAATTTAATGTTGTACAACTTGTTAACAATAGAGGATCAACGCAAGCACAGAAAGAGCTTAGCAGAGCATTATACTAAAAATCTTTCTGGCATCGCAGGCATAATTCTTCCTCCCATTTCATGTGACGCCATGAGTCACTATACAATCCGGGTGCCGGCGACGCGCCGCGCTGAAATAGTTGATATGCTTTCCCGATCGGGCTTTGCCGTTGAAACTCTCTTCGCGTTTTCGGCCCGGTTGCCGATAGCAGAGTATCCAGTATCAGCAAAAGTGGCTGATCAGGTGATAAACCTTCCTCTTTATCTGAAGTTCACCCCGTCAGAAGTTGAGCGCATCTGTAGTGTCTTGAGGAAAGTAATCGGATAGGCAATCCTTTGACTGCAGGGCAGGATCCTATTCTGCTTCAATTGTTGGTATTGGGCATACATACGGTTAGCATGGAGTTGAAAGTGAAACTTTTAGGATCTCATCATTGACAGCAGGGTCTGGCGAGCGATAGGGAATCCTTCAAGGTTTACCAATCCGAATTGGCCTATATGATGTGAGTTCTCGAGGAAACAAAGATAGGTCTTATATTTGCAATGGAGGGGGCAAGACAGGAAAATTATTTAGCCCATTTTGTGACATGGTTTGCGGGCAGGTCCTCCGTGGAATCCGACTGGTCCGCATAGCAGGGGATATTCTGGAATGACGAAAAATCAAACCAATTTAGATCATTTGAAAAACAATGTACGTGATATCTGCTTGGGGGTGGAAGAGAGAATTCCACGATTGGAGCAAAAGGGTCGATGTATGATTGGTCCGATTCTTTTTTGTTGCTATAAAATAAGGATTCTGCGACCAATCATTTTTCGTATGCTTGAATTTTTTGAAGGTGGCACCATGTTTTCCCAGACACTTCGGGAGACTCTTAAACGAGATTATGGTGTCCATATCGGGATATATACCTATGGAACTAGCCTGAGGCCGGGTATATTGCCACGAGGCACCAGAATAGGTAATTACTGCTCCATAGCTGATGGACTGATTGTTCTCAGGAGAAATCACCCATCAGAACGTGTTTCACAACACCCCCTTTTTTTCAACCATCAATGTGGTCTAGTTCTGGCAGACACCATCCATTCCATTAGCGACAATCCACTAACGGTTGGACACGATGTTTGGATTGGGGCCAATGTGCTCATCACTCCTGGGTGTAAAACAATTGGTAACGGTGCTATTGTGGCAGCAGGCACGGTAGTCACAAGCGACGTGCCTGCGTTTGCAATTGTTGGTGGTGTACCAGGCAGGCTGATCCGATGGCGATTTACTGAAGACGTTATGGCTTTGATAGAAGAATCTTGCTGGTGGCTTCACTCACTTGGCGATCTGATCGATTTGATGCCGTTGTTTGAACAACCCATGAACATTGAGATAGCGCAGAAGCTGAGAGATACACTGGCAGGGATGGTGTCAAAGTTGGGACCAGCAATGGCCCCCCCGTTATGATCCATTTCCTAAATTTAAGGACATGTCTTTTGAGTGTGCACCTAATGATGCTGACCAATCACGATTGGCAATGGTGTGCCGCTGACAGCCAGCGGAAGCACGACCAAGCACTAAAGTTTGGTAGAGGAACTCTTTGAAATTAGGTTCGAAAGTAGCATCTGGAGGCGAGCAATGAAGGGCATTATCCTTGCGGGTTGATGGGGAACTGCCTGATTTTTGTCAGATACCGATAGGCCGTATTGTGATTTAAACCGGTCAATTTTGCGATCTGAGAAGCGTCCTAATCTTCTGAAAACAGTCGCACAAGGTGCTGAACTTTACGCTCAGAAATACGAGGTCTTTTTATGTGCCTGTTTTTCATAGGCATGACAATAGCTTCAATCACGGCCAGGCTTTTCTGCTTTTTCGAGGAAAGCTTGGGGCAAGGATAAAAAAACACTTAGGATTCAAGAAAGAGAGTGAAACACGCTTTCCGGATTTCCATCCTTGGCTGCATAGTTTGGCTATGTGGTTTTGCGTACTTGATTATTTTAAGTTCGCCTTATGAGCCTGGCAATGAGCATGTATTGTTGAGTGATTTTGAATCAGGGATGCAAACAAGCCCTGCTGCCCATGCGGGGCCCCTGGATCCGTGGAAGCAGTCCACGCAGGGCGTTACATGGGAGCCAAACAGCGGTATTTTGGGAAGCGCGTGCATTAAGCTTACGGCGCAAGATGATCAAGCGGCTTATGTGAAATGGACCCTTAGCAACCCTCAGGATTACCAATTTCTGCTGCTGCGCGCCAAAATGCGAACAGAGGGGGTTGCTAAAGGAGCAAACAGCTGGAATGTTGCACGATTAGTGCTGTACTTCACCGATAAAGACGGCAACCCCCACTGGGAATATCCTCATACGGCATGCTCTTTCACCGGAACTTCCCCATGGAGGGAATTCGAAAAAGTTTTTCCGGTTCCTGAGTTTGCAACAACGGCAACCGTTGTTGTTCAAAACAGCGGCACATCAGGCAGTGTCTGGTGCGATGATATTTCACTCCGGCCGGCTTATAAAAACAGCAGCTATTTTATCTTGAGAGGCATATTGCTTGTCGCTGGCATCTTACTGGCAATCAGCGCGATACGCTTGTTTGACTTATTAAAGAACAGGGGGTGGATACCACTCAGCATAATAGCAGTTATACTTGTCGGCGTCCTTTGCTCTCAATACTTTCTGGAAATAATTGCCGGTGCTTTTGGCCTTAAGGTTTTTTGGCTTAAGAAATCCGGGCACCTATTTTTATTTTTTTTGCTGGGATTGGTCACAACCTCATGGGCGGGTGCAACAAAAAAAGCAACCAGCAGAACTCTCCTGTCATTAAAACAGCTTGTGTTAATCTTTACAGGGTTACTATCTTTTGCGGCCCTGACGGAGTTTCTGCAGTTTGCAACACTGGACCGGGGTCCGGGTATCTTTGATTTTTTTATTGATACGGCGGGCATTATTGGCGGGATGGCAAGTGCGCGTTTTGTTGCTTTGATTATGAAAAGAAGGGTTCGAGGAGTCTAGGCTTCAAGGGGTCAAGGGGAAAGACGTTGACGGTTGAAGAAAAAAGTTGTCGGTTGTCGGGTTACAGTTATCGGTTCATTGTTTTTAACTGGAAACGGCTATCTGCTATCGGTTAACTGTGAACTGGTAATATAAAACATCTTCCTGCTGGTCGACAAAAAAGCCTGGCGTGTAAGAAGGCTCTCTTCGCCAGGCTTTTTTGTTTTTTTCGGGGTATAATCCAATTAGAAATTATTGTTGATTTGTATCCTGACGCAAGGCTATAATCTTGCAAGCAAGAATAAGTTTTGAGGTGTTTATGGATCCATTAACACGTATAACCTTTAATCCGCAAATCATGGGGGGCAAGCCCTGCATTCGGGGAATGCGTGTAACTGTCGGAACTCTTGTCGGGCTCATTGCCTCAGGCAAAACCATTGAGGAAATACTGGAAGCCTACCCATATCTTGAGCGGGAAGATGTGCGTGAATCCCTTTCATATGCCGCCTGGCGGGTTGAAGAAAAAGAGCTTCCGCTAGTGTCATAATGAAAATTCTTATCGACATGAACCTTTCCCCTCGATGGGAGGCTGCCTTTACTGCTGAAGGCTGGCATGCCGTTCACTGGTCAAAAATCGGACAGTATAACGCCAGCGACCAAACTATTCTTGCCTGGGCAAAAGAGAATAAATATATCATTTTCACTCATGATCTTGATTTTGGAAATTTGCTTGCGGCAACCGCAGGAAATGCTCCCAGCGTAATTCAGGTCAGAACGCAGAATGTTTTTCCGGACGCGCTGGGCTCTTTGGTTGTTAAAGCGATCAGGCAATTTCAGGAAGAACTAATGCGTGGGGCGCTTATCTCCATCGATGAGCAGCGTTCCAGAGCACATATCCTGCCGTTTTATCGATGATACCCCTCTTTTTTGAAGATATGATAATAATCTAAAGGTTGATGGTCCCGTAAGGCAATAAAGGTGGAAAGGGCAAAAATGCCTCATAAACGTCATGGTAAAAATTTGGGGCTAAATATGCATAAAGTATATAAAATATTGCTAGATTGGGCAAAAAAAGTTGGTTTTTTTCTTGCAATGAGTGCCGTTGGCAGTTATATAAAGAACCGTTAAGAAAATATGCAGAACCATTATACAAAAATTTATTAATTTATGTTTAAAATAACAAAATATCATCACATGCTATTTTGTTGTTTTT
>Ga0118677_10004927_pt1 | contig 23867 bp, 24 predicted proteins | sample AliMusrvi5mmetaG_FD_86154 | JGI IMG/M metagenome (GOLD analysis project Ga0118677, IMG submission 86154)
TGAGGAGCATTGCGGTCAGCAACAATAAAAGTGTCCGCTGGAGCCAATTTGAGGTCATAGACATACTGCGCATTGTTGTCGTCATTGTGTTTTTCCGTCTCCGTAAAATTATTTAGATTTACCACCCGCCCTACAAGCAGGATAAGTAAAATCCCCACAGAGACATACTTAGCATGTAGGAGCAAATCCTAGCAAGATAATTTCACACAAAAAAACCGGCCATTTCTGATGGCACGGTGTAGCTGAGAAGTCTTCGGTCGCAGGCAGCGACCCAGCGGCAGTGAACAAGATTGAGAAGGCAGTCTCGGTTTAGGCGGTCGCAGCTTGTGCGCGGTAGCGACGCATGACCACGATGCCAACCATTCCCAAGCCAAGCAGCATGCCCACGCCCGGCTCTGGCACGGCTTCGACGCTGGCTGAAGAATAGACATCGGCGGCGGTGGTGCCCACGCGGACATTATCAAAACTCATGGCGCCATCACCGCTCCCGAGCCGAATCGTGTCGAACTGCATTGATGGCCCGGTAAACGTTCCGGTCGCCACCGCGAAACTATCAGCCAACTGTGCGGGCGACGACGGGTCAGCCCACAGCGTCATTGTCCCGGCGCCGCTCGCCGACATCGCATAGCGTTCGACCAACAATGTCTGGCCGCTCGCTGGCGTCGCGGAATTCGCCAATTGGCTGCCATTGGGCAAGCCCGATGGTTGGATGCCCCAAGTGTTTGGCGCCCACATCGTATCGCCGATGAAGCCGCGTTCATTCCAACCCGAGAACGCCGACAAGCCCGCATAGCTCGTGACTGGTGAGGTTTCTTTCCCGATGAAGCTAAACCAGATTTGATCGCCAGCGGACAACGTCACCGGCGCCGCCAAGGGCCGGTACGACCAGGTGTTCCCGGAGATTGTCGCCTGCTGGTTGTTGACGGCTGCCGAGCCGAACCAAACCTGCCACGCGCTGCCCCACCCTGTTCCGCCATTGTCGCCCGCCAACGTCCCCGGCGCATACGCGAAAGACTCGTCCGCGATCAAGTACGCCTCCGCCCGTCCGCCGAGCGTCAAAGCCAAGACAACCGCCGCGCCGCAAGCTGCCGCGCGCGCCGATCGTGAGATAAATTGATTGATGTTTTTCATTTAGTCCGTCCTAACTTTCCAAAGCTGTTCGTAACGGTGATTCAGAACTTGGAATTACTTCTGTGGACAACAATGTCGTTGGCCACCGTCCCGGCAAGGGAGCAGGATCAAACTTGGAAGACAGTCAAACGTGGAAGGCAATCAGCGTGAATTAATGCCAGACAGGCATACAACCATTGGATCTTCTCGGATTCCAACTGTGCAGTAAAGTAACACAACTCCTAACAATGTCAAGCAGAGAAGATATTAATTTCCGAGGCTTGCATTATGGGCCATAAAATGGTTTACTGTCCCGTCCAGTAGCACAACCCGATGACTCGCAAGACAACAACCGGTTTCGTGTGGGCGCGACGGCGGAAACGCCGGCGGCGCTAACGGTTGGATTGTCGGCGTTCATCACCTCCTTTCCCGGATTACCCATGAACAAGAAGATTCGTAATATCGCCATTATCGCGCACGTTGACCACGGCAAGACCACGCTCGTGGACAAGCTGCTCCGCGAGGGCGGCGTGTACCGCACCGGCCAGGCCATGGAAGAACGCGCCATGGATTCGATGGACCTTGAAAAAGAAAAAGGCATCACCATCCGGGCCAAGAACGCTTCCGTCCACTGGAAGGATTACCTGATCAACATCGTGGACACCCCCGGCCACGCGGACTTCGGCGGCGAAGTCGAGCGGATCCTCGGCATGGTGGACGGCGTCTTGTTGCTGGTGGATGCGTTTGACGGCCCGCAGGCGCAGACCCGGTTCGTGCTCAAGAAAGCCCTCACCCACGGCCTCAAGGTCATCGTCGTCATCAACAAGATTGACCGCGAACATGCCGACGCGCACGACGTGCACGACAAGGTTCTCGAACTCCTCCTCGAATTGCACGCCAACGAAGAGCAATTCAACGCGCCATTCATCTACGCCAGCGCCCGTGACGGCTACGCCATCCTGAATCTCACCGACGCGAAGAACGGCATGACGCCGTTGTTCGAGACCATCATCAAACATATCCCGGCGCCGGTCGCCGACCGCAACGCGCCGTTCCAAATGCTCGTCAGCAATCTCGACTGGAGTGATTACGTCGGACGAATCGCCATCGGCAAAGTGACCGGCGGTCATTGCAAGATCGGTGATCCCATCGTCTGCATCCACAAGGACGGCAAGCGCGACAAGTCGGTCGTCACTAAGATTTTTGAGTTCAGCGGCCTGAAGTCCGGCGAGACTGTTTCCGCCGAGGCCGGCAACATCGTCGGCATCTCCGGCGTTGAAGAACTGTCCATCGGCGAAACACTTTGCGACAGCATTGAGCGTGAGCCGATGCCGTTCACCGAGCTGGATCCGCCGACGATTCAAATGCAGTTTGCCGTCAACGACGGCCCGCTCGCCGGTAAAGATGGTAAATTCGTGACCGCCCGCCACATTGGCGAACGCCTCCACAAAGAGACGCGCACCAATATTTCCCTCACCGTCACCGATACCAGCGCCGCGAATATCTTTCTCGTCAGCGCCCGTGGCGAAATGCAAATCGCGGTCCTGGTCGAACAGATGCGCCGGGAAGGTTATGAAGTTCTTGTCTCGCGTCCCGAAGTGATTTTGAAAAACGAAAACGGCAAGACCCTCGAACCGTACGAATCACTTTGGCTGGAAACCCCGAATGAATGTCTCGGCGATATTCTCCAGAACCTCGCGGCTCGGAAAGGCCAGATCGTCAACATGTCGCACAACCCGCATGGCGTGGACCTCGAAGTCACCATCCCCACGCGCGGTCTCATCGGCCTGGAAACCGATGTCGTCAATCTCACCAGCGGTCGCGGCGTGATGAGTCACATGTTCAAAGAATACGGCGCGTGCGTCGGCGAAATCCTCACGCGGCTCACCGGCACGTTGGTCTCGATGGAAACCGGCATCGCCAGTGCGTGGGCGCTCAACAATATCCAAGTGCGCGGCCGGCTCTTTGTTGGACCACAGGAAGAAGTTTACGAAGGCATGATCATCGGTGAGAATCCGCGCATCGAAGACATGCCGGTCAACCCGACCAAGACCAAGCATCTCACCAACATGCGCAGTCAGGGCGACGGCAAAGGCATCCAACTCGAACCGGCGTTGAAGATGAGTTTGGAGCGGGCCATTGAGTACATTGCCGGCGACGAATACGTCGAAGCCACGCCGAAGAATCTCCGGCTCCGCAAGAAGTATCTCAACGCCGTGCAGCGGAAGCGCGCCAGCCAAGCCCAGCAATCCATTTCCGACGCCGACGCGAATTAGTTTGGCACTGTTTGGTTCTTCAAGGCAGCGACTGTTCCTTGAAGAACTTGGCAATCATCGCGGAGAAGCCGGGCGGGGTCTCGTGTCCGCCCGGATGAATGCAGGCCACCACGGGCGTGCCGAGTTTTGACGGGTAAAGCGTACACCATTGCGCATTGTCCCATGCCTGCCCTGCCCCACATTCATTGAGCTGGCGCAAACTGTCAATCGCCGCTTGTTGCCACGGAAACTTAACGCCCGTATCGTTCTGGCCGGCCAGATGCAGGACCGGTTTGGGGGTTAATTTTCCCAGCGAAGCAACAATCGCGGCCGCGGTCGGCGCCACTGCCGCCAACTGGTCACCCCGCGCCGACCAGAGCAGGTAAACAAAAAAACCGCCGTTGGAGTGACCGGTCGCGTAGACGCGTTTGTCGTCCACCCGGTATTCCTGACGGAGCGCGGCCAGCACCGCATCGAAGGCTTTCAAGTCCCGGTCGCCTTGGCCACCCACAACATGTTGCCAGCCGGACAGCTTCCCTTCCGGATCATACAACACGCCGGGCGTGTTGAGCCCTTGCATGTAAACCACCAGCGCTTCCGGCCAGAGGGTGTGGAAGGCGTAGAGTTCGGCCGATCCGCCCATCGTCCCGCTGTGCCCATGATAGACAAAGATCACCGGTGTGGCGCGCGTCTTGGCCTGTGGCGGAACATAAACCAGTGCTTGGCGGACGACGCCGTCCACTGTCCACTCGCGGATGGCCGGGTTACTTGTCATGGTAGCGCGTGTTCCTTGAAAAACTTCACGATTAGCGCGGGGGTATTCGGCGGGAAGACGTGTCCGCCGGGATGAATGTACGTCACCACGGGCATGCTGAGTTTCGATGGATAGAGCGTACAACCCGGTTGCGCATCCCACGACTGCCCTTCCCCGCATTGATTGAGTTTGCGCAGACTGTCCATCGTTGCTTGTTGCCACGCGAACTTCACGAGCGTGTCATGTTGGCCGGCAATGTGCAGCACGGGTTTCGGTTTTAATTCCCCCAGCGAAGAGATGGTCGCAGCCGCGGAGGGCGCGACGGCGGCCAACTGGTTGCCACGATAAGCCCAGAGCAAATACGTGAAATACCCACCGTTGGAGTGGCCAGTCGCATAGATGCGTTTGTCATCCACCCGGTAATCCTTGTGGAGTGTCGCCAGCATCGCATCGAAAAACTTTAAGTCGCGGTCGCCGTGATCGCCGGCCGCGTGTTGCCAACCGGGCAGCTTGCCTTGCGGATCAACCAGCAACCCCGGCGTGGGCAGGCCCTGCGGATAGACGACAATCGCCTCTGGCCAGAGCAGATGAATGGCGCAAACCTTGGCAGCCAGCGCCATGTTGCCGCCGTGCCCGTGAAACACAAAGACCACCGGCGCGGCTTTCATCTTGTCCGACTCCATCCCCGACACCAAAGCTTGCCGCACGACACCGTCCACCGTCCACTCCCGGTGTGCCAGCGCATTGTCGGCACGCACCGCTGGCAACGCCACAAAGCCGAGCACCAGCCACAAACTAAACCAGCGGTAAATTAATTTCAACATGACCGGCACCTTCGCAAACCGCATCCCCGGTTACAATAGATTTCCTCGGCTGGGGCGCAGCCGACTAGATTCAAGACAAATGGTTGCCTGTTCCCGGCGTGTCATAGCGCACGCCCGAATCATAAAATGCGGTTTCGTAATTGGGCATCGGATCAACATTCTGTCTGGTTCCATGCCTGACCAAACATGGTAGCGGACGATAATCTTTCAGCACCGCAAAACGGTTTCCACCCACCCAAAGATAATCTTTTGGTACCACAAAACGGTTTCCACCCACCAAAAGATAATCTTTCACCACTGCCAAACGGTTTTACCTCACCAAAAGACAATCTTTCACCACCACAAAACGGTTTTACCCCACCAAAAGATAATCTTTCACCACCACAAAACGGTTTTACCCCACCAAAAGATAATCTTTCACCACCACAAAACGGTTTTACCCCACCAAAAGATAATCTTTCAGCACCCCAAAACGTCCGGACTGGGAAGAAACTACGATTTTCCACAGGAAAACGCCGATTTGATGTGCTGGCGGAGACTGTTTTACCGCTGGCGCGATCCAAACACATTCCTTGTCGAAGGCATTTTACGGATACTTGTTCCCTGCCCCACCCATAGTTAGGACGGTTAGGGTTTGACTCCTGAGGTAGGGCTAAATAATAATGTTAGGCAGACGAAGGACCGATTCATGACTGACAGAGAAAACATGCTGCGGGCCGCGCGTTTCGAGCAGCCCGAGCGCATTCCCATATCCGTTGGAATCAGTGAAGGCTGCTGGGATCACTACCCGCAGGATGCACTCCAAGAATTGATGGCGGCGCATCGGCTCCTGTTTCCTTGGTTCAAGAAGACCGTGGACAAGATCACACCGGACTGTGTTCCTTGGCGCCGGGCCGGCCAGCCGTACACTGACAGTTGGGGTTGTGTCTGGGAAACGGCCGAGACCGGCATCACCGGCGCCGTCGTGAAGCATGCGCTCGCCGACTGGGCTGCGTTCAGCGCGTACCGGCCACCGGCGCCCGAGCAACACAACGGCTGGAGCCCCATTGATTGGCCGAGTATTCGGGAAGGCGTCTCAAAATGGCGGGAAAAAGGCGGCCTAACCTGCGGGAGCCTCCGCCACGGCCACACCTTCCTCACACTGACCTATCTTCGCGGTTACGAGAATCTCATGTTCGACATGTGCGACGACCATCCACAGTTGCCGGCACTCATTGAGATGGTTGAGCAGTTCAACCGTGGTCTGGTTGAGCGCTTCGTCGCAGCGGGAGTTGAATGGATGAGCTACCCCGAGGACCTCGGCATGCAGCAAGGCCCGATGCTGAGTCCCGAGCAATTCCGGCGATACATTAAACCGACTTACGCGCGGCTGGTTGCGCCAGCGCGGCAGGCCGGTTGCGTCATCCATATGCATTCCGACGGAGACATTCGCGAACTGGCCGGCGACCTGATTGATGTGGGCATTGAGGTGCTCAACCTACAGGACTTGGTGAATGGCATCGCCTGGATGGAAGCGAATCTCAAAGGTCGGGTCTGTATTGATTTGGACATTGACCGCCAAAGCGTCACTCGTTTCGGAACGCCCGCTCAGATCGACGCTCACGTCCGCAACGCGGTGGAGCGTCTTGGAAGCCGGGCAGGCGGGTTGATGTTGAATTCCGGGCTGTACCCGGGCGTGCCGTTGGAGAACATCCGCGCCTTGATGGACGCAATGGAGAAGTACTCACAACATTTCTCGTAACAACCTGCCGAACTAGACTAATAAGCGAGAACAGAACATGCCTCCGAATATACTTTTCATAATGAGCGATGACCACGCGGCGCATGCCATCAGTGCCTATGGCAGCCGGATCAACAAGACGCCCCAGATTGACCGCCTCGCGCAGGACGGCGTCCGGCTCGCCAACTGCCATTGCACCAATGCGCTCTGCACTCCGAGTCGCGCCACGATTCTCACCGGGCAATACGGCCACATTACCGGCGTGCGCGAGTGGCAGCCACTCGATAATCGCCGTCCCGTTCAATTGCAGAAACTCCTCAAGGCGGCCGGCTACGCCACCGCCATCTTCGGCAAGTGGCACCTCGGCCATGGCGTCACCAGCAATGTCGATGAGCTCAACAACGGCCAGCCGAACGCTGTGCCGGCGGATCCGCAAGGCTTCGATCACTGGTCCATCATGCCGAGCCACGGACGCTATCATGATCCCGAGTTGCTCACGCCGACCGGCAGTACAACCGTCAAGGGTTACATCAGCGATATCATTACCGACCAAGCACTGGCTTGGCTCGCCAATCGGCCCGCTCAACAGCAACCATTTTTCCTGTGTGTGCACCATAAGGCGCCGCACCGGAACTGGGAACCGGGCGAGCGTTACCGGCATCTCTATGCCGACGAGGAGATTCCCCAGCCGGAAACATTCGATGACGACTACGCCGGGCGGCCGGCGGCGGCCGCCGCCCGGATGCGGGTCATGGGCGACCTCAATGCGCGCGATGTGAAAGGCGAACCACCACCCGCGCTGACCGGCGCCGAATTGAAGAACTGGTACTACCAACGCTACATCAAGGATTACCTGCGGTGCGTGGCGAGCGTGGATGCGTCCGTGGGCCGGTTGCTCGATTACCTCGATGAATCCGGGCAGAGCCAGAATACCATCGTGATTTATACCAGCGACCAAGGGTTCTTCCTCGGCGATCACGGCTGGTACGACAAACGATTCATCTACGAACAGTCCGTGCGCATGCCGTTCCTGATGCGCTATCCCTCAGAGATTCAACGGGGCACGGTCCGGCAGGAACTGCTCACCAACCTCGACTTCGCACCGACCCTGCTCGACTATGCCGGCCTCCCCGCCCCGGCCGAAATGCAAGGCGTCTCCGGGCGCGCCATGCTGCGGGGCGCGGCGCCGCCGGACTGGCAGCGTTCATTCTATTATCGCTACTGGGATCACGGTGGCCACAATGTCTGCGCCCATTACGGCCTGCGCACGATGACCCACAAACTGGTCTATTTCCATCCCACGGCGGTAACTTGGGCTGGAGTTGTGAACGCTGAGCCGCGCCTTGAGCCGTACTGGGAGTTGTACGATCTCATCAACGATCCGAACGAGTTGCGAAACGTTTACAACGACCCGGCGTATGCTGCGGTGCAAGGGAAAATGAAACAAGAGCTGGAGTCTCGGCAGCGACACTATGGCGATCAGCCGTTGCACTCCATCTGAGTTCGATCAGAAGCGCTTCATTCGCGACGAATCGTGACCGAGACTTGCCGGGTGCGGGGTCGTCGGACTCCGCGACATGGTTCAGGCCCGTTAGGGTTTGACTCCTGAGTGCGGGCTAATAATAATGCTGGCCGGATCAGAAATAACTCCAAAGGTATTTGGGACAAATAAATCAAGGAGACGGAAAGCATGAGAACGAACTGGGCGATCGGAACATTGACAGCGTCGGGAATCGCGGTGGCTTTGTTGTGGAGCGGAATGCCGGTATTGGGAAATGACGTCGTACCCCCGGCCCAGAATACTCATGGTGCGCTGCAGGAGATTGATCGCAAGATCGAGGATCTGCAACGCCAAAAGGAATCTCTCCAGCGTCAGGCCGAACAACAGGAAGCCCTCGCGGACTTGCAGAACCAAGCCCGCGCGCGCAAGGAAGAACTCGCCGGCGAATTGACTAAAATCGGTAATGCCGAAACAACAACTTCCCCGGCTGTCAAAGCGCAGCGCCAAGCGCGCCTACAGCACCTCGAAACTCAAAGCAAAGCGGTTGCCGATGTGCTGGCGGTGAAGGATCTTGCTGCCTTGCCCAAAGTGCGGGATATCTTCGCGCAAATCGCGGACCGGGATACCGAGTGGGAAATCGTGCGTGATCCCCAGCACCAGACCGCCGTTATGCTCGAGGAACTGGAAACCCAGGCGACCAGCAAGGATGGCACGGAGGCGCAACGTAAATTGCTGGACCGCATTCGCGCATTGTGCAAGGAGAACACGGCGGCCCGTGATGTTCAACTCCAGACGGCCAAGGCCATTGCCAGCAAGGCACGGGAGATCGAAAAGCTCGTCGAGCAGTTTTATTCCGGCAATTGATATGACGCGCGAAGAAATCGATGCTTGTTGGCGAGACCCGCACAATTGGAAGTGGGGCATCTATTATTGCAAGGCCGATCCACGAGTGATTGTGCTGAAACGTCTGAAGTGGATGGGGTGGACGGTGAATTTCGCGCGCCCGAGCGCAATCCCAGTGGTCTTGCTCTTGCTCGCCATGGTGACAGTGCCAGTTTGCATCGTGGCTATTAAAGGCGCGGGCATTGGCAGCCTGCTGATTACTACTGCCGTGGCCAGTACAGTCATGTGCGTGATATGCGCCTACTTGTCGTCACGGACGGACTGAGAGCATTTATGAAAACTTGGCGATGATCGCTGCTTGCTTGCGTTTCCGGATTTGGCGCGACATTATGGTACGCGGGTAAAACATTAATCAAGAGGTCAAACTGTGAGCAGGAAATTAAAAATTGGCGTGCTCGGTGCCCGGCGTGGCAGTTGCATGGTCAATGTGATGGCGCGGCATCCAGACGCGCAGTTGGAAGCCGTTTGTGACTTTGATAAGCGGACCTTCGCCTTGGCCAAGCGGCAACAGGGCGACGCGAAGATCCATTACTACACCGACTTTGACAAGTTCCTGAACCACGACCTGGATGCCATCGTGTTGGCAAACTATGCGACCGAACACGTCCCCTTCGCGGTCCGCGCCCTCGATTCGGGCCGGCACGTATGCAGCGAGGTGCTCGCGTGCAGTACGTTGGCCGAAGCCGTCCAGCTCGTCGAGGCTGTCGAGCGGAACCGCAAGGTCTATACCTACGCGGAAAACTATTGCTACTTCCGGGGGACGATGGAGATGCAACGGCTCTACCGGCGCGGCGATGTGGGCGAATTCATGCATGGCGAAGGCGAATATGTCCACGACTGCGAATCGATCTGGCCGGCCATTACGCGTGGGGAGAAAAATCATTGGCGCAACTGGGCGGCATCCACGTTCTATTGCACCCACTCAATGGGACCGATCATGACGATCACCGGCACCCGCCCCACCAGGATCACGGCTTACGAAACTCCGAATCGGAACAAACAGCGATTTGGTGCCCGCAGTGCCGATGGTTCGATCATTGTCTGCCAGATGAGCAACGGGGCCACGACCAAGATCCTGCCGTGGTGCAATTTCAAGCGGCGGCCGGAGGCGATCTGGTATTGCGTCTACGGCACAAAGGGAATGATGGAAACCGACCGCTGGGGTGCGACCGTCAACCGCCTCAATGTCTACATCGAGGACGATCAGGGCGCAATTGATGAACGGGCGTACTCTCCGCGCCCATGGTTGGAGACGGCGCTCTCGAAAAAAATCGGCGGCCATAGCGGGTCCGACTTTTTCACGATGCACTTCTTTCTCGAATCAATCTTGAAACGCCCGGGCGCCAAGCATGCCATCGACGTTTATCAGGCATTGGACATGACGTTGCCCGGGACGCTGGGGTACCGGTCGATTTGTAATGGGAACATTCCCATCGATGTGCCCGATTTCCGTAAAAAGGCGATCCGGGACAAGTACCGGAACGATCATTGGTCGCTCAATCCAGCGCTGGCCGGCCCCGGCCAACCGACCGCCAGTTGTTCGCAGGGGAAAGTGGTGATCCCGGCCTCGGTCTACCGGAAACAAGCAGCCACCGCAGGGGTTTACTACTGAACCCAGCGGAGAATGTTAATCTGATGCAAACAACAATCCAGCAACGGATCGCGCAGGCCGCGCCACATCCGCGCCTCTTTTGGCCAGCGGGCGGCCCGGCCGCAGTGCGCGCGAAGCTGAGCGCGAACCCGCTCTGGCAAGCGGCGGCCGACGCGGTGCGCCTGACGGCAGAGCACATGCTCAACGAGCCAACGGTGGTTTACAAACTTGAGGGCCGCCGGTTGCTGGAACAATCGCGGACGGCCTTGAGCCGAATCACGCATCTCAGTTTCGCGGCGTGTCTGACCGGCGATCAACGCTACCGCGTCCGCGCCGTCGCCGAGATGCAGGCGGCGGCAGCGATGCCGGATTGGAACCCATCGCACTTCCTTGACACGGCGGAGATGACCTTGGCTCTGGCCATCGGGTACGACTGGTTATACGCGGAGTTGACACCAGTGGACCGGACGAAAATCCGGACTGCGATCGAGGAGAAGGGACTCGGCCCGTACTTAAAGCCTGGCGCGCAGCATTGGTGGGAACAAGGCAGCAACAATTGGAACCAGGTCTGCCATGCTTCCATGGTGTCCGGTGCTTTGGCGTTGCTGAAGGAGAATCCGAACCGCGCGGCGGAAGTTGTGGCCCGCGCCTTGGCGGGGCTGCCAAAGGCGATGAAAGTCTACGATCCCGACGGCGCCTATCCCGAGGGTCCCGGCTACTGGAACTATGGCACGACCTTCAACGTCCTGCTCATCGCCATGCTGGAGTCGGCACTCGGTTCCGATTTCGGTCTATCGAACAGCCCCGGCTTCCTCAAGACCGGCGACTTTCTGTTGCACACGACTGGGCCGACCGGTCAACCCTTCAGCTTCAGCGATTGCGGCACCACTGCCGACTTCTCGGCGGCGATGGTGTGGTTTGCCAGTCGGACCCACCGGCCCGAGTTGCTCTGGTTCGAAGCGGGGCTGCTGGAGCGTAAGGTCGCCGTAATCCGCGACAGCCACGGGGCCAGGCAGGGCGACCGGTTTCTCCCACTGGCAATCCTCTGGGCGGACGCGCAACTCCAGCGCGCCGAACCAGTCGCGCGCAATTGGTTTGGCGTTGGGCCAAATCCGCTGGCCGTGTACCGGAGTTCGTGGACGGACCCGAACGCGCTCTTCCTCGCCATCAAGGCCGGCAGCCCGAGCATCAGTCACGGGCACATGGACATAGGCTCGTTCATTCTGGAGGCAGATGGTGTGCGTTGGTCGCTGGACCTCGGCACGCAAGATTACCACGCCTCGGAAAGCCGCGGACTAAACCTTTGGAGCCATGCGCCGGGGTCGGATCGCTGGCGGATCTTCCGGCATCATAACCGCGCGCACAGCACCTTGCTGGTGGATGACCAGGAACAAGTCGCCAGTAGCCACGCGCCAATCACGGAGTTCTCCGCCCCTTCGGGAGGGTTGGTGGCCGTCGTGGATTTGAGCGCAACCTATGCCGGGCAACTCGCCGCCGCCAAGCGCCGGTTCACCGTTGAAGCGGGTCACCGCGTAATTGTTGAAGATCAGCTAACCGGCGGAACCAAACCGACCACTGTTCGGTGGGGCATGGTCACGCCGGGCAGATTAACGCCGGACGGCTGGCTGGAAAGAGACGGACACCGCCTCCGCATCGAAGTGCTGGCCCCGTCTGGCGTCAAGTTATGCGTCTGGCCGGCGGATCCCCCACCCCACGATTTTGATGAGCCGAATCCGGGTGTCAGCATTGTCGGCTTTACCGCGCCACTGGCGGCCGGGCAAGCAGTGACTTGGCGAGTGATCTTGACGCCGGATATCCAACTCACAAGCAACGTGGCAAAACGCACGGCCTGAGCATCGGTACCTGACGGCAATTATTGAATCGACACCCAGACTTGCCGAGTGCGGGGACCGTCGAACTCGCAGAAATAAATCGCCTGCCACGTGCCGAGTTGGAGACGACCGGCTTGAACCAAGACATTCACGCTACTGCCCAGTAAACTCGCTTTGACGTGCGCGGCGGTATTGCCTTCGGCGTGCCGGTAATGCGGGTCGCGGAGCGGGACGGCTTTGTCGAGCGCGTAAAGCAGATCGGTCACGACATCGGGATCGGCGTTCTCCTGAATCGTGATGCCGGCAGTCGTGTGCGGCACGAACACAGTGCACAGGCCATCCTTCCCGCCGGCCGCAGTGACGGCTTGTTGAACTTTGCCGGTGATGTCGACTAACTGCGCAGCTTTACTCGTCGCGACGGTCAACTCGGTCATGATTGAGCTCCTTTGACGAATTGTTTGTGGAGCGCGGCATAATGGCCGTCGAGCACGAGCAACTCCGTGTGCGTGCCGCGTTCGATGATCCGCCCTTGGTCGAGCACCAGCACCAGATCGGCATTCCGAATCGTGCTCAAGCGGTGCGCCACGACAAAGCTCGTCCGCCCTTTCAACAACACGGCCAGCGCGCGTTGCAGTCGGGCCTCGGTTAGCGAATCCACCGAGCTGGTGGCTTCATCGAGAATCAGGAGGCGCGGGTCGGCCAGCAACGCGCGGGCGAAACAGACGAGCTGGCGCTGGCCGAGTGACAAGCTCGCGCCGCGTTCGCCGACTTGCGTGTTGAAGCCGTTCGGCAATGCGCCGATCATGTCGAGAAAATCGAGCTGCCGGGCCACGGCGATGATTTCCTCATCCTTTGCGGCCGGGCGGCCCACGCGGATATTGTCCATCACAGTACCGGTAAAGAGAAAGTTGTTCTGGTTGACGATGCTCATTTGCTGGTGCAATGAGTCGCCGGTAATGTCGCCGATCGCGTGGCCGTCAATCAACACCTGCCCGGCTGTCGGCAGGTAGAACTTCGCGATGAGATTCGCCACCGTGGTCTTGCCACTGCCGGTATGGCCGACGAGCGCAACGGTCATGCCGGGTGCGGCGACAAAATTTATATCCTGCAACGCGAGCCGGTTAGGCACATAGCCAAACGCGACTTGCCGGAATTCCACCCGGCCTTGCAACTTCGCCAATGGTTGCGCCGCAGTACTGTCCTGCCAGTCGGGCGGTTCGTCGAGAAGTTTGAAGACGCGTTCCGCACCGGCCATCGCAGTCAGCGCTTGATTGTATTGAATGCCAAGAACCGGGATCGGCGAGAGAAATAGGTTGGCGAGGAAGCCGAGTTTAATCACGTCGCCGAGCGGGAGCCGGTGGGTAATGACCTGCCAGCCGGCCAAGCTTAGCAGGACGGCGTAGAAGAGTTGGCCGTGCAATTCGAGCAACGGCAGGAACACGCCGCTCGCGCGCGCCACGCCCAGGTTGTACTTCGAGTGGTCGGTTACCAGCTCGCGAAAGAAACTCGCGTTCAACTCCTGCCGGGCGAAGCCTTGCGTCACGCGGATGCCGTTGACCGATTCGGCAAGCGTGGAGGTGATGCGCGAGAAGCTTTCCTGCACCGCCCGGTAAGCGTCGCTGAGTTTGCGGCGGAAACGCCGATTGAGCAGCCACAGTGCCGGTGCCATCGCCAGCAGCACCAGAAACATCGCCCAGTCGTAGTATAACACCGCCAACCCGGCGCACAACATCTGCCCGCCTTGCACCAGCGACACAAACAGCACGTCCTGCACTCCCACCCGCACCGCGTCGGCGTCGGACGTGATGCGGCTGATCATCCGGCCGAGCTTGGTGCGATTGAAGAAGCTCATCGGCATCCGCAGCAGGTGCGTGAAGATGTCGCGCCGCAAATCCTGCATCACCGCCTCGCCGAGTTCGAGCGCCAGCCGCATTCGGAAATGAAACGAGATTTGCGTCGTCAGCGCCAACACCAGAAACGCGACCGCCCAGCGGATCGTGCCCGGCAGGTCGTGCTTCGTAATCAGCTCGATCACTTGGCCGATCATCCACGTCAACCCCAACAACTGGAGCGAGCGGAGGGCGGCCAGCAGAAACAACCAATTCCGTTTCGCGGCATACGGCCGCGTGTAAAAAAACAACCGGCGGATCAAGCCAAAGTCCAACGGCCGCTCCTGCGCCTCATCGTTCACCTCCCGGTGAAAATGCGTAATGGCCGACTTCGCTCCGCGCTGGGCAGGGCTGACTTCGGACTTTACATGGGAGGTTGACGTGGTCATCTTCGAGTGCAGAGATTGATAACCAGTGAACAACAGTCCCGCAAGCCAAGATTCCACACACCACAACCAACCGCTCGCGGCGACCCCGCCGCCGGTTGCGGCGGGTGGCCCCAGCGTGAACATGTTGCGCCCAGATCTGAACAATATCGTGGATGTGCCCTTCCCCGCCGGTTACGGCATCCGGCCCATGACGACGGACGACATTGGTCTATGGACCGACATCCAGCGCGATGCCGAACCTTACCAGAGGATCACCGACACGCTTTTCCGTGAACAATTCGGGAATGACCTGGAGGCCATCAAATCGCGCTGCTTCATCGTGACCAATCCCAAGGGACTCGGCATCGGCACCATCAGCGCGTGGTACGACAATGACTTCCGCGGCCAGCGTTACGGCCGAATCCATTGGGTATCCATCCGTCCGTCCTGCCAGGGACTCGGCCTCAGCAAATCCGCGCTATCGTACAGTTTGAAGCAACTCGCCAAGTGGCATGACCGGTGCTGCCTTGGAACCTCGACCGCGCGCGTCCCGGCCATCAACCTTTATCTCAAGTTCGGGTTCGTCCCGGACTTAACACTTCCGAATGCCCCGGCCGTCTGGCGCGAACTGGCCGCCCGTCTGAAACATCCGGTACTGGAACAATCATTGACCAGCTTTCGGACGTAGAAGAGTTATGACAATCGCCTGTTATTATTTTCCGAATTATCATCCAACTGACCCGCGCAATGCGCGATTGAAGGGGCGCGGGTGGTCTGAATGGGAGTTGGTCAAGAATGCCCGGCCACGCTTTCCCGGGCACGCGCAGCCGAACGTGCCGCTCTGGGGATACACCGACGAATCCGACCCGTGCGTCATGGCGCAGAAGATTGCTGCGGCAGCCGACCACGGCATCAACGCGTTCATCTTCGATTGGTATTGGTACAATGACGGGCCGTTCCTCCAACGGGCGCTGGATGACGGTTTCTTGAAGGCGACCAACAATCGCCGCCTGAAGTTTTCGCTGATGTGGACCAACCACGACTGGGTGGATATTCATCCATGGAAACGCGACACGCCGCAGACCCTGCTCCACCCCGGCACGGTGACGCCGGCGACGTTTGACACGCTCGGCGACCATGTGATCGCCCACTACTTTCAACACCCGTCCTACTGGAAGATTGAAGGGAAGCCGTACTTCTCCGTGTACGAGTTATTCCGGTTGGTGGAAAGTTTCGGCGGCATTGCGCAAACGCGCGCGGCGCTTGACCAGTTTCGCGCCAAGGCCCGAGCCGCGGGGTTGCCGGGCATTCACTTGAATGCCGTGACGTGGGGCGTGCAGATTTTGCCCACGGAACAAACCGTCAAGAATCCCGCCGAACTGATCGCCCGTCTCGGATTCGACAGCGTCACGTCGTATGTATGGATTCACCATGCCGGCTTGCCAACCATGCAGACGGATTACGACTACGTCTGGGAGAAGTACCAAGCCTACTGGGACGAAGCGGAGCGGACATTTGGCGTCCCCTATTATCCGAACGTCACGATGGGCTGGGATTCCAGTCCCCGCGCGCATCAGGCCGACAAGTTTGAAAACATTGGCTATCCGTTCATGCACACCATCAGCGGCAACACGCCCGCGAAGTTCGGAGCGGCCTTGCGCGCCACCATCGCGCGCCTGCAAGCCCGACCGCCCGCGCAGCGCATCCTGAACATCAATTGTTGGAATGAGTGGACGGAAGGCAGTTATCTCGAACCGGACACCATGCATCAGTTTCAATACCTCGAAGCCATCCAAGTCGCGACGAGAATATACAGCTGACTCTCTCTCGATTGTTGATATTCAAGTTGACGTGGTGGCATTGGCGTTTCACACTTGCCGGCGAAACGCACCAAACAGAAAGCGTCGGTGATTAGGAAAGGAAACATGCCAGAAAAAACAACATTCACGGTTCCCACAGGATTCAAGCGCCTATATATCGGCGATGTTCGACCACAAATATACTGGGGGTGGAATGTAACCCAGAAGCTGTGGATCAAAGGGGTTTATCCCGGCAAGGTGATTAACGAGAAGACTGCCTCGGTAATTACTCCGATTGACGGATTATCTCAGATCGATCCGAACACTCTGGCCGCGACTGATTCCAATGCCTAACGGCGAAACAAGGTGCGGCTCCCATGGCAATCCAATTAAGCAAACCAGAAATTGAAGCAATCGTCCCTTCGCTACGAAAGTATTTCAAAGAGGAACTGGAACTCGAACTCAGCGAAATGCGCGCGAAGTTTGTGTTGGACTACTTTCTGAAGGAGATCGCGCCGTTCGCTTACAATCAAGGCGTCAAGGACGCCGAAATGTTTTTCCGCGCCAAGGTCGAAGACTTGCCGGCAACTTGCTTCGAAGAGGGCCTGACGTATTGGCACCCGAAAAAGAAATGAACGAGACCATCCACATCCTCGTGCGGGGCGTCATCATCGTCGATGACCATGTGTTGCTGGCGCATGCCAAGGATGCCGCCAACACCTTTCTGCCGGGCGGCTACGTTGAAGTTGGCGAGAGTCTGGCGCACGCGCTCAGCCGCGAGCTGGCCGAGGAACTTGGCTGTGCCAGTCGCGTTGCCAACTACCTCGGTCTGGTCGAACACCAATGGAATGCCGGCGACTACCGGCAACACGAGCTGAACCATCTATTTCTCGCTTCCCTGACCGGAATTACTTCCACTCAGGCCCTGCCATCCCGCGAATCACATCTTGAGTTCCGCTGGGCCCGGCTGGCCGAACTGACAAATCACAACCTCCTCCCGGCCCCGCTCACCGGTATCATCCAACGGCATGCGCAGGGTAAACGCGGCCCGGTCTGGGCCTCCACACTCCCGGCCCAATGACGAGGAGTCGGACGATTTTGAACAGGGTGGCCTGACAAAATCGTCCAATTGGTGCGCCACACATTAGAAATTCGACAGAACTGTCGCGAATAGTAGCATTATGGCGGCTGGCATTGTTCCTGCTTTGAAATTGGGGTAATGGAACTATTAAGTTTAATGCCGCCAACTGTTCGGGCACCGCGATCGGAAATTTTGGGCAATGTCCAAGCGGACCACGATTTGCTTTTCCTGAGCATTGAGAATTTCCGCAGTTTATTTACAGGGTCCCGCCCGCCGGACGCCGCCCAGCAATTCGCCGACATCCAGCAACTCATCACCAAAAAACTTGCGAACCATTTTATCGACGAAGAGCAGCGGATCTTTCCATTGCTGTTGGCGAGCAATCCCACTACGGAGGAAGAGCAGGCCATCGCCGATCTTTGCCAGGAACATGCGACCTTCCTCACAACGGCGCAACGCTTGGATGCCTTGCTTCAGCCGGTCAACTTGGCCAAGTGCAAAGGCGAACTTTGGTCGGAGATGCGGAAGTTTCTCGCCGATCTGGAGAAACATGCCGCCAAGGAAGACCGCTTATTCGAGTCGTTCACGAACTTTGTTGAGTTTGGAAATGCCACGCCAAGCGGTGACAATTCTTATCGTCACGTGCATGCGTTAAAGAATGTGGCCACGACGTTGGCCAAAGCCGGGGACATCAAGCACGCCCACGCGGTTTTTTCACGAGCACTCCAAGCCACCAATACTCTCTCTTCCGCAGTCGCCTCCATGTTTATCTCACCGGCGTATTCCCGCAACGATTACCAGTTCGCGGACACGGCGCGCGTGTAGCCGCCGCACCTTGCCGTGGTATCCGCGCCGCTGACTTTGTGCTAATAGTACTGCCTGTGAACAACCGGCAACCGGAGCAATCGCCATGCATCTTGTAACCCTTGGGTTTGATGATGGATTCTTGAAATCCAATCTGAAGATCGCGGAGATCTTCGAGAAATACCACCTCGCCGCGTGCTTCAATGTGATCGCTATTGGCCATCACGGCGATTACGTCCCGCCCGACCAATATCAAGTCGGGCCGATCAAGGGCGCTTTCAAAGTCTGGAATGAATTGCAGGTGCGCGGCCATGAAATCCAGCCGCATGGTTACCGGCACGCCAACAAAGCCGGCCTGCCCTTCCCCGCCGCCCAAACACTCATCCGCGATTGCCTCGCCATCTTCCAAGCCGAACTCGCCGGCTTCGACCCCAAGCAATCCATCTTCGCGTTCCCGTACAGCGCCACCACACCCGAACTAGAACAATGGCTCCCGACCGTCGTGCGGGCGTTCCGCGCCGGCCACAACGGCATTAATCCGCTCCCGCATCCGCAAATGACCCGCCTCAGCACGATCAGCTTCGGCCCCGGCAACGGTGACCAACAATTGGACGCGGAAGTGGATCGCTTCCTCGCCCAACCAAACGGCTGGCTGATCTACACCGGCCACGGGTTGGCCGCTGAAGGCTGGGGGCCGCTGAGTGCCGAGTACCTGGACCACTTGCTCGGCCGCCTGACCGCCATCCCGACCGTCAAAGTCTTGCCGCCCGCTGCCGCGCTCAAACAGAATGTTGTTTGCAAATAGGAACAATCCATGGCCAACGCCCGCACAACCAATTGGAGTCTGATTTGCAGTGACCAGCTCACGCGCATCCGCGCCCGCCATCCGCTCGTCCACCACATCACCAACTTCGTTGTCATGAACGACACCGCCAATGCCACGCTCGCCCTCGGCGCCACGCCCGTCATGGCCCATGCGCAGGCCGAAGTCGCGGAAATGGTGGGCATGGCCGGCGCGCTCGTGTTGAATCCCGGCACATTAACCCCCACGTGGGTAACCGCGATGCTCATTGCCGGCCAACGCGCCAACAAACTCGGTATTCCCGTCGTCTATGATCCCGTCGGCGTCGGCGCGACCAAGCTGCGCACCGCCACCGGCCGGCACTTCTTGAAAACGCTCCGCCTAGCCGTCATCCGCGGCAACTCGGGCGAAATCGGCGCCCTGGCCGGCGCGGGCGGCATCGTCCGCGGGGTGGATTCGGTGGAAGGCGTGAAAGACCCGGCCCGCGTCGCCACCAACCTTGCGCAGCAGTACGCAACTGTCGTCGCCATCACCGGCAAACGCGATCTCATGTCCAATGGCCGGCGCGTCCTCGGCGTTGACAATGGCCACGCTCTACTCCAGACGATCACCGGCAGTGGCTGCATGGCCACCACCGCCATTGCGGCATTTTGCGCCGTCGAACCCGACCCGCTCCTCGCCACGGCGGCGGCCCTCGCCTGTTACGGCTTGGCGGCCGAACGCGCCGCGCGCCACGCCAAGGGACCCGGCTCATTCCGCGCCGCGCTGCTTGATGCCTTGTATCAATTAACCCCGGCCCAAATCAAAACCGGTGTGCGGATCGTTGAACTCTGACCGCCACCCAACCGAACGCCAACCATATGCCCCAACGATTCACCATCCCTACCCCAACACCCGGCCCGTTCCTGCTCGGCCCGGATTCGCACCGCCAGCCGGGCGTTCCCGAAGGCACCGTCACCAAACATGAATGGCGCAGCGAGATCTTTCCCGGCACTGTCCGTCCCTATTGGGTCTACGTGCCCGCTCAATACACGCCCGCCCACCCGGCCAACGTCATGGTCTTTCAGGATGGCGCTGCCTACGCCAATGTCGCCGGCTCGATCTACCCCAAGGAGGCCGGCGAGATCCGCGCCCCCGTGGTCTTCGACAACCTGATCCATCAAGGCAAACTACCGGTCACCATCGGCATCTTCATCGAACCCGGCCGCTTCCCGCTCGGCACCGACGGCAAAGACCCGGTTAGCCAGCGCGGCGTCGAGTACGACACTCTCAGCGACCAATACGCCCGGTTTCTGGTGGACGAGATCCTTCCGTCCGTGGGCGCGAACTACCGGCTCACGACTGATCCGAATGGGCGCGGCATATGCGGAGCGAGTTCCGGCGGCATCTGCGCCTTTACCGTGGCCTGGCAACGGCCGGACGCGTTTCGGAAAGTGCTTAGCCATGTCGGCAGTTTCGCCGATCACCGGGGCGGCTACGTCTACCCGTCATTGATTCGCAATACGCCGCCCAAACCGCTGCGCGTCTTCTTGCAAGCCGGGTCGAACGATCTCGACATCCCCGCCGGCCACTGGCCCCTGTGCAATCTCGCCATGGCATCGGCGCTGAACTTTGCCGGGTACGATTACCGCCTGGAATACGGCGACGGCCCCCACGACAAGATTCACGGCGGCGCCCTCTTCCCCGAATCCCTCTGCTGGCTCTGGCGGTAAGAATCAGGCTACGGAATGGAGGCCGGGGGAACGATAGAAGTCAGCGACTCGGCGAAGCCGCATTTGGCGCATCGGATGGTTTGCTGTCCCATTGCTCGTAATACGAACTGACCGCTATCGAATATACGCTGCGGCTGAATGCTCCTGACGCATAAACGACCACTACATAAGCGTTGCTCAGTGTCGCCTTTGAGGCTCGAAACATAATTGCGGACTTAGTAACCGGCACGAGATACTGCTTGCCCTCGCGCTCGACAACCTTTCCCTCAGATGGCTGAGTCAGCGAGGTGTAAAGTTGGCCGCCGTCTTTCGTTTTGATGTACAGACAGATGTCCTCAAGAGGGAAATTGTCCGCCGTTTCGGGTACTTTGAGATAAACGTTTATGAACTTGTCGGAATCCCCTGCGTCTTGGAAATGAAAATCAAAGCGGATACCAAGCCGTTTTTCGTCTTCCTTCTTCACATCATGACGAATGAGGTAAGCATACAGAAGACAGGGCATAAAAAGAATCACTGCGGCACAAATGATCGCGCGTTTCATTGAAGCTCCTTATGCCTAACGGTATTCTTCGCCCAGATTCAGCAGCGGTTGCCGATGATGGATCATGACCGGGTGCATGGCGGGAGTGTAGCGAGACGGAGACCATTCGACAAGCTCATGGTGACACATTTTTATATTCTGTCATGGTCGGACCGCCTCGGCGAACGCGCACATGGCTGTTAGCGGTTGTTGACCCCTGAACCGACCAAAGGAATGGCCTTGATTCGCGACGCAATGGCCTTGTTCCGTGATGGAATGGCCTTATTCCGCGACGCAATGGCCTTATTCCGCGACGCAATGGCCTTGTTCTGTCACGCAATGGCCTTGTTCCGTCACGGAATGGCCTTGTTCTGTCACAGAATGGCCTTGTTCCGTCACGGAATGGCCTTGATCCGTCACGGAATGGCCTTGATCCGTGATGGAATGACCTTAATTTGACGGCAAAAAAGGCCGATTTGGGCCAAAATGAAGCCAAGAAAGGCCATAACGGGTTGAATTGGTGGTCAAAAACCGCATGAAACAGGCCATTTCAGGCCAATTATGCAGGGTTTGAGGCAAATGGGCAACCGCCCCCACGTCAACCCGAATCAGCCCCAGCCCCGCCGGCGGTCAGTAAGGGGGCGAGGGCGACCACTCAACGGATAATAGGTGGAGCCTGTTCCTTCAACTGAAACATAAAGATTGAAGATAAAACCCAAATTGGAGAGGTGAGGAGCAAAAGAATAAAACCACCAATCGGTGCCCACATCATAGCCTTAGGATCACCACAGCATGAAACGATGAATACTAGCAAGATTATGGTCGGAGTAATTATCAGTGACCAGTTCCTAGCAGTAGATGGATTCATCGACACTAAATGAACCATAAATGATGTCATTATTGCTAAACTCGAAAACAATAAATAGATCGTGACAAACTGAAGGGAAGGACCATTTCGGATTACTCTTGCCACCAAGAGTTCTATGAAACAGCAAATAATGAACAAAATAATTCTTAGCTTCTTGAGTTTGGCACTATTCATAGTATTTCCATTTGCCGCCTCTCATTAGTCCTCCTCAGTCCCGCACCCTGCCGGGCAACTTCAATCCAGAGACATTGTGAAACTCCCGCGCCCCCGCGTCAACCCGAATCAGCCTCGGCCCCGATGCCGGTCATTGTTTCTGACTCACGAGGAAGATCGTCGCCTGCATTTGTGCAGGTTCAAGGCGTGGGGGATTATTGGCAGTTTGAATGATGGCAAATTTAGAATCAGGTTTCTCACTAATGCCCCAATAGAAGTCGGTTTTCTCAAAGTGAATAATAAGCTGGGGTTGTCCATTATTAAGTCCTGGGGCAACCATTTGTCTGATAGTCGTGACCTTCAGACGTTTCCCGCCATTGAGTGTAATCCGTCTTGCCTCGATGCTGGCGAATGGCTTCGCTGGCGAAAAAATCTCTCTCGTCCATCCAACATCAGGGAGAGTCTTTTCATGAAGATAATATACCCCGCAATACTTTGCAGGAATCTCTTGAAATTCGGTAACGGTCGGTGTCTCCGCAGAAACCGCTGCCGCATACAAAGCGAAAGCCACCGTAAAAATAGTTTTCATGTCGCTACCTCTTAACAGTTCAACATTCGTCTTCCAGCATCCATTCACTCAACCGGCTCGCGTGCTCTGCGATTCGACAGCGTTTGTGAAACTCCCGCGCCCCCACGTCAACCCGAATCCGCCCCTGCCCCGCCGGCGGTCAGCGAGCGGGCGGATGATTTGTCGCTGAGTTCTTGGTATCTTTTGTAAACATAAACGACGGGGGCGGATGGGGTGGTAAGTGCTCTTTGTTTTGACTCACGACAAAAATCGTCCCGGGCAATTTTGGGAAAAGATTCATCTGCCTGATGTACAGCACAGAGCCAGGCATCCATTGAACACCCCACGAAACTTTGCCCGCTGTAAAGATAACGGCAAGGCCTTGCATTAACTCAGGTTTAAACTCTCGCACACGCATAACCTTTAGAATTTCCCCGCCGTAGAGCAAAACTTGTTTTGCTTCGATTTTACCGAAGGGTATTGCTGGTGAAAAGTGCTCCATCTTTTCATCTTCCTCACCCATTTTTTCGTGAAGATAATATAATCCACGATACTTGACTGGAATCTCCTCCTGCACCACGCCGGTGTAGAAATCCGGCATCCCTTGCGGACTCGCAGAAACGATTGTCGCATACAAAGCAAATGCAATTACAATAATGGCTTTCATATTCTGTTCTTAAGCGCCATCGGTTCAACAGCGATTGTGAAACTCCCCTGCCCCCGCGTCAACCCGATTCTGTCTTGCAAAATTGAATAGGTTGGCAGTACACCAGTAGTACAACCGACGAAAGATATTGGTGATGAAGATTCATA
>Ga0118677_10004929_pt1 | contig 23866 bp, 20 predicted proteins | sample AliMusrvi5mmetaG_FD_86154 | JGI IMG/M metagenome (GOLD analysis project Ga0118677, IMG submission 86154)
GCAATGGTGTGACCTATAACAGTTCAGGTGTGGCGAGTGCCACTACTGGCTACACAGTCGCCGGCCTGATTTCAGGGACGAGTGATGCAGTAGGTTCAGTTACTTTAACCAGTGCCGGCGGTTTAGCTACAGCGACTGTCAATAACGGGGCGCCTTACACTATTACACCAAGTATTATCAGCGGCAATCCCGCTAACCCTGGGCTCAGTAATTACAGTATTACCTTTATAAATGCTGCTATGACGGTAACGCCTAAATTATTGAACGTCGTTATCAATGACCAGACCATGGTCTATGGCGCATCGGTGCTGCCAACCTTAACATACTCTGTCACTGGCTTAGTCAACAATAACACCACCTCGGTGACCTTGAGCACCTTAGCGACTGCCTACACCGGTATAGCGGGTTCGGCTTCACCGGTTAATAGCTATCCTATTACCGCAAGCTCAGTAAGCAATCCAAACTATTACATCACTAGTGCAAGTGCGCCTGCTGGAAACTTAAGTGTAACTAAGGCTGATCTATTGATTACTGCTGGTAACCAGTTCTCTACCTATGGTTCGGCATACGTGATTTCTCAATCGGCTGGTCAATTTACTGCTACCGGTTTGGTCAATGGAGATTACGTTTCAAACGCCACTATTCTGAGTAATACCGCTCAGACAGGGCAGGGCGGCAGCAACAGTCAGACGGTATCTGGCTTAATTAATGCGGGCACCTATGCAGGTAATTTGTTAATAAGCGCTGCAAGTGGTGCAAGTAATCTAGCTAATAATTACAACATTACCTATCAAGCAGGTAATTTGATTGTAAACAAGGCTACTTTAGTTGTTAGTGCAGTAAGTGATGGTAAGTTCGTATCGCAAACAGATGCTGCGGGTTCTGCTGGGAATTGCGGCAGTACTTGCGTCGGTGGTTATGCGGGCGTGTCATACGCTGGTTTTGTGAATTCCGATAGTGCTACGAGTGGCGCAATTTCTGGCACGTTAAGTGTCACCAGAAGCAACTCGAATGTGAATACGCCAGGCAGCTACTCAGGCGTTCTCGTTCCATCTGGCTTGACATCAAACAACTACACAATCGTCCCTGTAGCGGGTGACTACACAATTTCGCCAGCCAATCAGCTCGTTATTAAATTTGGACTGATCAACACCCCATATGGAACTGCCCAAAACTATACTGGCGCTACTGCTGCTTATAGTGATTCAAGTGGAACTGTGTTCCCCAATCTACCGGTCACTGTTACGGGGAATGCCATCAGTGTTAATGATCGCTTAGGCACTTCTGTTCAGTTTAATTTGACGCCAAATAGTTCGATCTTGAGTAGCTCTGGTAATCTCAATGTTGGAAATTACAACATCAGTAATACCAATAACAACGGTATTGCTATCTCCAATCAAATTATCACTGGTAGTAATTTCACTAACGGACTAGTAGTAATTGGTGCGGTCAATGTTGCGCCCAAAGTGATGAGTTTTGCGGACCTCGGAATTTCTGGAATTAGCAAAGTCTACGACGGCTCTGTCTACATGACCAATCTTGTTCTGACAACCAGCCCTGGAGCGTTTGTCCCTGGTGACAATATTCAGGCAGTAGCAACTGGAACATTGAGTACGCAAAACGTTGGGACAGGCCTTGGCTATACCGTTGGTATCACCTTCGCTGGATCTGATGCTGCAAACTACAGTATTTCTGGCGGAGCAGTTTATGTGGCGGGAGCTGGTGGCAATGGCCCAGCTAACGGATCTATTACCCAATTGGCCTCAGTAACTTACACTGGACCTGCAGGCGGCAACTGGTCTAACGGAGCTAACTGGACAACGACCAGCACTCTTGGTACAACGAATCCTATTACTGGGGCAACACCGACTTTATCGAATGTGGCTAATGTGATTATTCCGGCTGGTAAATCAGTTGTTTATGATCAGGCGCTTGCTACTACTACTGCCGCTGTAGGCTCGGACGTTAATGTGCTCGATAACGGCATTATGACGATCAGCATGCCGTCATCTTCCCCAGTAACCTTGGCAATGCCCATTAGCGGAATAGGTACTGTCGGTATTACTAATACTGGTGTAATTACTCTGAGTGGCTCAAATAGCTATAGCGGTGGCACCTCTATCGCTGCAGGCACAAGCTTAATCGCGGGTAGCTCAAGTGCGATTGGCGCAGGACCTGTAAGCTCCAGTGGAACAGCAGCTAATCCTGCTAATTTCTCTGCTGCCCCTGGCGTCACCCTGAATAGCCTAAGCATGAATGGTGGCACCACCCAGTTGTTGAGCGATATTACGACAAGCGGAGCTCAGACCTATGGGACGAATTTGATCATCAGTGGAGCTGGTGCTGGTACAACTACCTTAAGTAGTACGGGAACAAATGCACCTATTACATTCACGGGCACAATTGATGCGGCTAATTCTAAGTCTCAATCCTTGTTAATCAACGCAACAGGACGTGTCACCTTAGGTAATAGCATAGGCTCTAACATCAGCCTGAATAACCTGACTATTACCGGTTCTAGTATCTATATCTTGGCTGACGTATTAACTGCAGTTTCTCAAACCTATAACGGACCTGCTTTCATCGGCGATAATGGTCAGACTGGCTTCTTATTCCCGTCCGCTGGATCAAGTGACTACAGCTACTTTAATTACACCTCTGCCAGTGGATTAACGAGTGCGGTTTCTTATAAGGATCTGAATCCAATTTATGTTCGCACTTTGATCTCGACTGATCCAGACATCACCTTTAATAGCAGTATTAATGACACTACTATCAATACCCATACCTTGTTGATGGGAGCTATTGCTCCAGCGGGCGGTGCAACGCCAACAATTTCGACAAATGCGAATGCCATTGGCAATGTCGTGCCTTTATACAGCCTTAACATCCAAACCTTGGTAGGTGGAACTGTTGCTGGCACTATCAGCACTGCCGGCGCGTATACCTATACCAACCAAACTTGGGGTACCGGGGCATTGTTAGCCTACGCCCAACCAAGCACTTCAGTTGTTCCATTTGTTACCCAAGCTACTGGATCTTCTGTCACCCTGATTGTCCCGGTTCAGAATAATAATCAGCTCAATGTTCAGAATATGGGCAGCCCAACTACGCAGTTGGTCATTAATGCAGCGACAAATTATGGTCAGAGCGGCAATGCTAATACAGCCGGAACCAATAGCTGGGGTACGAATGCGTTTACCAATGGCAATCCAACAGACTACGTTCCACCTCCACCTCCAACCGCGCCAGTTACTCCTCAAATTACGTCGGTAAGACCTTCACCAAGTCTAACTGATGCCTTGGCTATTCAGTCGATGATGGAAAATACAGTAGCCAACATGGAGCCGATCAATGCAAGGTCTAGTACTGGTAGTTCTGTATCCGTTTCTGCACCGCAGGATGTTTCTATTAATCCTCAGGCCGCCCCAACTCGAATTGCAGCAGTTGATGTACCGCCAGTAAATGATGTCAATCCCACATCTAGTCGCCAGCTCTTTGTGCAGGTACAAACTGCACAAGGTGAGCTACTCGTACCCAGAAGTGTTTATTCTCAAGGTAATAACTTGAACTTTAAAGTGCCAGCTGTAGTGGTAGACACGATTCAAAATAGTTCTAATGCTGCTGAAGCACCAGTGACATCTACATCCGCTAAGCCACCGGTATTGCTTGCTACCCTCGAGGATGGCTCACCATTACCATCCTGGCTGAAGTTTGACCCGGATACAAGAACCTTCTCCTCAACAAAAGTGCCAGACGATGTGAAGTCTGTCAAAATTAAGCTACAAGCTAAAAAGGGTCAGAATATCGTTGGTGAATCCATTCTGACGATTGAGGCCGGCGGTCAGTAAACATAAAAGGGTGGCGAATGCGTGCTTTCATTAAACGACTTATCCTACTAGGCGGCTTGCTCGCCATGTGTAGTCTCGCCCAAGCCAACGAAAAAATCGCCTATCAAAATTGGGCGGTTGAGATTGGCCCTGATACTACTGAGGCATATACCGCTAATGAATCTGCCTCTACCTTTGGTTTGTTCTGCGGTGGCACGACCTGCGTGTTTTACCTCAAACCCAATCTAAACTGCGCCCCCAATACCAAGAACTCTGTACTTATGAATACCGGTATTACTTCAGCTGCGCTGGGCATGCAATGCACCCAGATCGGTCAATACTATTTTCAGATTCTCGATCCTTTTGATGTCGTGCTCAATGCCTTGAAGACTGGCGATAGTATTGGCTTTGCAGTAGCGCTGCAGGGCGGTGCTTTTTCGGTAGCGCGGTTTAGTTTGCAAGGCGCCTTACCGGCGATTCAGAAGGCGATTGATGAGGCTGCCAGAAAGAAGATGCAACCAGCCCCTAATCAGCAGATGGTTCCACAGAATCGTCCTGGTTTCAAGGACATCACGCTATGAGCATTAAGCAATTTAATGCCACCTACCTAGCGCCAGATGATCGGCTGCTTTTTCGCTTTAATACCTTAGAAGATGCCGAGTTCCGCTTCTGGCTCACGCGTCGGGTAACGCTCTTTATTCTGGCAGCGACTTCTCATCTGATCGTGAAGAACCTCGAGCAAACCCATTCACCAGAGGCTGCTAAAGCCATTGCCGATTTTGAAAAAGAGGCTGTTCAGGTTAGCAAGGGCGGTACTACAGGAGAAAGTCAAAATACCCCAAACGATCAATACCAGCCAGGCGGTAAATACCCCCTTGGTGCAGATCCTTTATTGGTGATGGATGTGAAGTGCACATTGGAGAAACAAGGTCTTGAAGACCTGCTCTCCATGGATTTGGTATTACCTGGTGGCGCCAATATCAATCTCAAAATGGCAGGCCCAACCTTACAAGCTATGTGTGTGTTACTTAATCAACTACGTGAACATGCATCATGGGGTGAAGTGCCCCAAGTGTTAGATGTAGCAATATCGGGTTCAAACACCGAAACTGATACACCCGAGTCTAATAAGCCTTTAATGCACTAGAAGGGTAGCTTGGCATCAGGCTTAGCAGCTAAGAGCACAGCCTTAAACTCCCCCTGAATACGGGCAATCGCTTCCTCAGTATCTGCTTCAAAACGCATCACGACAACTGGGGTGGTATTTGATGGCCGAGCCAAGCCAAAACCATCAGCGTATTCGACTCTGACACCATCAATCGTATTGATTGATTCTGAAGTAGGGAACTTAGCATTAGCTTTAATCACCTCGAGTAATTCAAATGGCTCACCTTCGGCGCAGGCCAGTTGCAACTCAGGGGTGCAAATGGCATTTGGCAGATTGTTTAAAGTTTGATTCGGATCTTTTTCTTTAGACAGAATCTCCAAAAGACGTGCACCCGTATAAAGACCATCATCAAAGCCAAACCAACGATCCTTGAAGAAGATATGACCACTCATCTCACCGGCGAGTGGGGCACCGGTTTCTTTGAGCTTGGCTTTCACTAGGGAGTGACCCGTTTTCCACATCAATGGCTCGCCACCATGTTGCTTAACCCAGGTAGCTAGGTTGCGGGTGCACTTCACGTCGTAAATAATCTGCCCACCAGGATTTCGAGAGAGAACATCCTTGGCAAATAACATCATTTGACGGTCAGGGAAAATCACTTGACCATCTTTAGTCACTACGCCCAAACGATCTGCATCGCCATCAAAGGCTAAGCCGAGCTCATTGTCAGTAGTCTGTAATTTTTTAATCAGATCTTGTAGGTTCTCGATATGGGCTGGATCCGGGTGATGATTTGGAAAGTGACCATCAACCTCGCAAAAGAGCTCTTGCACTTCACAGCCCAAAGCGCGGAATAATTGACCAGCAAATGCGCCACCAACACCATTGCCGCAATCAACTGCAATCTTCATTGGACGAGCCAGTTTCACATCACCAACAATATGCTTGAGGTACATCGGGAAGATGTCAAAGGTAGAGCGAGCGCCTTGACCTGTTACAAACTCCTTGTTCTCAATGCGCTTGCGTAGTTTCTGAATCTGCTCGCCATAAATCGCAGCGCCACCGAGCACCATCTTGAAGCCGTTGTAATTGGGCGGGTTGTGACTGCCAGTAATCATTACACCAGACTTAGGTTTCTTGCCATTGAGCGTCTGGTTGGCAGCAAAGTAGACCATCGGAGTAGCTACCATTCCAAGGTCGATCACATTCATACCAGTCGAGAGTAGACCTTCTGTTAAGGCGGCAATTAAGCTAGGGCCAGATAGGCGACCATCACGACCAATCACGACCTCAGTCTCACCGAGTTCACGCATCTCAGTACCAAGTGCTTGGCCAATCAGTTTGGCAATCGATGGATCTAGAGTCTCATCGATGATGCCGCGAATATCATAAGCCTTGAAGATAGAAGGGGAGAGTTGCACTTGAATTCCTAGTTGTATTAGTGAGAGATCTCAATGATCGAATTTAGCCCTTCGCAAGCCTCTTGAAAAAGGGCTGTTGGCAAGGTCTTCCAAGGGTGAGGTCTTGCAGATCGTTGACGCCAATCAAAGGATTTAGGTTGGTGAGTCAAAATATATACGGGCTCGCCGCGGCCAACAGAATACTTAATGGCAAACGGATTAGTTTCATTGGATTTCGCATGCGTCATTGGAAGGCCAATAAGAATGCCAGTTTTTTCATTAAATGCTTTTGGTGAAATCACAAGCATCGGGTGCTCATTCTTCATTTCCTTACCTGATTGTGGATTAAAGTTAATCCATATCATGTCTCTACGTTCAGGCACCCAAGCTTTCAATTTTTCCACCATTAAATAATTTCTTTCCCAATGGGTTTTGATGGCATCACTTCGCCGCCATGTTGCTCAGGGTCAAATGCCTTGAGTTTTTGACTAAGGCTGAGTTTAGGTTTGCCGACAATACGAAGGAGTACTCCGTTCTTGACCACCTCTACAGAAATGGGGACGCCTTGGGACAAATGGGCTGCTTTAGCTACTGGAGAAGTAATCCTAACGCCTAAGCCGTTACCCCACTCCTGTACTGTTTGCTCAACTTTGAGAGCTGGAGCCATATTTACCCCCTTAAATAATGTTTATACAAGTTTAAACAACGGCAGACATCATGTCAATCTGATCGGGTAGATGCCCTGTCAAGACTTAAGAATTTAACAAGCGAATACGGGCTGCAGTGACGTCATCAATACTGTCACCCGCTTCAATGGCGTCTGAACGACTGGCCAATGCCTGCTCAATTGGTTTGGCCAGGACCTTCCCAAACTCAACACCAGGCTGGTCAAAACTGTTGATATTCCAAAGGGCGCCTAGAGTGACGGTGCGATTTTCATAGAGAGCTAGTAGTGCGCCAAGATAGAAGGCATTGAGCTCAGGTAGTAATAGGAGATTGCTCGGACGCTTGCCTGGATAGACATTGTTTGGATTTTTGGCTTCCTTGCCGTGCGCTAAGGCTTGCGCTTGTGCTAAACAATTAGAGAGCAGGATGCGGTGATGGGCCACCGCCTCAGGGCGATCGCTCATGGGTTTACGAACCGCAATGAAGTCAATTGGAATGATCTCTGTTCCCTGGTGGAAGAGTTGGAAGTAGGAGTGCTGAGCATTGCTGCCTGAGCTACCAAATACCACCGGTGATGAAAACTTGACCGCTTTACCGTCACGCCCAACACTCTTGCCATTACTTTCCATATCAAGTTGTTGTAACCATCTTGGAAACCAATCCAAAGCATCAGCGTAAGGAATTGCAGCAAAGGCTTTGATGTCATGTTTCTCTTGCTGATGTAACAGTGCGAGCGCCATGATCACAGGGAGATTTTCTTCTAGCGGCGTATTCTTAAAATGTAAATCCATTGCATGTGCGCCAGCTAAGAAATCTTGGAAAGTCTTAAAGCCATACTGCAGAGCAATTGGGAGGCCGACCGCCGACCAAACGGAATAGCGACCGCCCACCCAATCCCAAAATGGATAGATATTGTCTTCTTCAACCCCGAAAGCCTCAGCGGCAGCAACGTTGGCTGTGACTGCAAACAAGGAGTGTGCAATTTGTCCGCTAGTGCAATTGTTATCTTTGAGCCAAGCAACAACTGCTTTGGCATTCATGGTGGTCTCTAAAGTCGTGAAGGACTTTGAAACAATAATGACTCGAGTGCTGTTGGGTTGAGCTCGTTGCAAAATGCGAGCCAGCTCCGCAGTATCAATATTGGACAAGAAATGCATACGCATGCCGCGGCTCTGAAGTCCTGGCACGTGAGAGAGAGCCTCAATGGCCAAGCGAGGTCCGAAGTCTGAGCCCCCAATACCAATATGAATCACATCGGTAACACCAGCCCATTGATTACAGAGGCTATCAATACGGCGCCAGACATCGCTGACTGCGGGCATGACATCTTGGCCATCCAATAGAACGGGGGATTTGGATAAATTACGCAGGGCAGAGTGCAAGGCGGCGCGACCCTCGCTGGCATTGACATGCTTGCCGGCAAAGAGATCGGCGATCAATTGCTCTAAGCCAGCTTTGCGAGATTGTGCAAAAAGACCTATCCATGCTTGATCATCAATACCCTGATAGGCAGTATCTAAAATGACATCAACTGCAGTATGGATGGTATTTGAGGCGTCTTTAAGGGGCATAAATCGATTTTATCAATACGGGGTGACCAAAGCCCTAAATGTCTGAAAATACGCCGATTTAGGCAGGATTGGGTAAAAGTTCTTTATAATTCGCCACTTCACTGCGAAGGAAGAGTGGCAGAGCGGTTGAATGCACCAGTCTTGAAAACTGGCGAGGATGAAAGTCCTCCGTGAGTTCGAATCTCACCTCTTCCGCCATATACGACAGCAGAGCCCCTAACCATGGGGCTCTTTGTTTTTGGCGCTCTTCTACCCACCACTCTACCCACCACCAAAACATTGTCTGAGCTCATTGCCTGGCATGGATCAGAGAAGGTCATCTTGAATAGAAATCTTGCTTAAAGGCCCAGCCTTGCGGGTTTTTTAAGCAATTCAGAATCAATTCTTTGTCTGGGCAAATTAAAGCTAATCTGAGGGAGGCTGGGGCTAAGTTAAACTAAAAAATATCATTATTAGCGCTAGTAATAGCATTTTGATAATTTAGTTATCTGGAGCTTTAAGCCCAAAATCAAGGGAAGTAGATGTCAGAAGAACAGCGTCGTCAATTACAGCAACAGTTATGGAATATTGCCAATACATTACGAGGCAAGATGTCTGCAGACGACTTCCGGGATTACATCCTTGGATTCATCTTCTACAAGTACCTATCGGAAAAAATTGCTAACTTTGCCAATGATCAATTGGAGGGTGAAGAGCTAACATTTGAAAGTCTTGATGAAAAGTCTGCTGAAGGTAAAAAATACCTAGAAGCGATCGAAGAGGCCTGTAAGGAAGAGCTTGGCTATTTCCTTGCACCGAGTGAGATGTTTGATCATTTGGCTAAAAAAGGAAACGGTGAGCTAGGCTCCAACACCTTCATTCTCGGTGACTTAACCAAGGTCCTCAAAAATATTGAGCAAAGTACTTTGGGAACCGAGAGTGCTGAAGAGTTTGAGCACCTATTTGACGATATAGACCTTACCTCAGCCAAGCTAGGCAAGTCAGAGGACGAGAAAAACGAACTCATTGCTAAAGTATTAGTTCATCTGAACAAAATCAACTTCCAGCTCCGTGATGCCACAGCAGATGTATTAGGAGATGCTTATGAGTATCTGATTGGTGAGTTTGCCAGTGGCGCGGGTAAAAAAGCAGGTGAGTTCTATACCCCACAACCAGTCTCACAACTACTGGCCGAATTAGTAACCCTCAATAACCCAAAGCTGAGAAACGTATACGATCCAACATGCGGATCTGGTTCACTGCTGCTGCGCGTAAAGCGACAAGCAGAGTTCGTTGGTCATATCTATGGCCAAGAAAGAAATCCAACAACGTACAACTTGGCGCGCATGAACATGATTTTGCATGACGTGCACTTTAGTAAGTTTGATATCAAGAATGAGGACACGCTAGAAAAGCCTCAGCATCTAGAAATGAAGTTTGATGCGATTGTGGCTAATCCACCATTTTCAACGCAATGGTCTGCCAATCCTATGTTTATGAGTGACGATCGCTTTAGCTCATACGGCAAGCTGGCGCCAAGCAGCAAAGCTGATCTAGCCTTCGTGCAGCACATGGTTTACCACTTATCAGAAGAAGGCGCTATGGCCGTCGTTCTGCCTCATGGCGTGCTATTTCGAGGTGGGACTGAGGGGCATATTCGTCAATACCTCATTGAAAAGATGAATTGCTTAGATGCTGTTATTGGTTTGCCATCAAATATTTTCTTCGGCACCGGTATTCCAACATGCATTATGGTGATGCGTAAGTGCCGTAAGAAGAATGACAACATCCTTTTTATTGATGCTAGTAAGCACTTTGAGAAAGTTAAAACAACCAATGTAATGCGCCCCGAGCACATCACCAAGATTGTTCAAACATACAAAGCACGCAAAGCTGAAGATAAATACAGCGCTATAGCCACTATCGAGCAAATCAAGGATAACGACTGGAACCTTAATATCCCAAGGTATGTGGATAGTTTTGAGGTCGAAGATGCGATTGATTTAAATGCTTTGTCTGAGCAACTTAAAGGGCTCGATATAGAGTCATTTAGCATTGATAAAGAGATAGCCATCTTTTGCAAAGAACTTAATATTGAGCCACCGTTTGGTGATGGTGTTAAGTAATGAATGTACCAAAACTTAGATTTAAGGAATATTCCAGGGACTCGACAAGCGCTTGGGTCAAGGCTCCCCTTAAAGAATTTATTGATGACCATAAAGGTGGCGCATCACTTCGTCCATCTGACTTCTTACCGTCTGGAAAGTTCGAGGTTATACCTAAGAAAGCGATTTCCAGTGGTGGGAAGCTTAACTTGGACAAATTAAACCCCACGTACTGTACAGAAACCTTTTTTTCAAATAACCAAAGTTCTGTCATCGATAGAAAATATCTAGTAACAACGTTGCGTGACCTTGTGCCTTCCGGGCCTAGCATTGGCTACATAGTCAAAATCGAAGATGATAGAAAGTACTTACTAGCCCAAGGCGTCTACGGAATAAAAATCAAAGATGAACTTGATGAAGAGTTTCTCATTCAATTTTCCAATACCATTAAATATCGAGAATTGATGCAAACCATGATGGTCGGAAGTACTCAAGTTCATATTCGAAACGGAGATTTTTTCAAACTCCTGTTGGGTGTCCCGTCTATAGAAGAACAACAAAAAATTTCATCATTCTTATTAAGGGTCGATCAAAAAATCTCTCTTCTAACTAAAAATTATGAACTCCTTGCCCAATACAAAAAAGGAGTCATGCAGAAAATATTTAATCAGGAAATTCGATTTAAAGATAGGGCCGGAAAAGATTTTCCAGCTTGGGAGTATGTGCCGTTAGAGAAAGTGCTTGATTATGAACAGCCGGGCCGCTATCTTGTTTCATCCACTAAATATTCTGATGACTTTGATACTCCCGTTCTAACAGCAGGTAAGACTTTTTTATTGGGCTACACGGACGAAATTAACGGTATTTTTACAGATTTACCAGTCATCATATTTGATGACTTCACCACGGCATTTAAATTTGTTGATTTTCCATTTAAGGCTAAGTCATCCGCAATGAAGATGCTGAAAAATATCAATTCAGATAACTATCTCAGATATATCTATGAAGCAATGTGTCGAATTGATTTTCAAGGTGGTGACGAGCATAAGCGTTATTGGATATCACAGTATTCAAAAATCACGATACCGTTACCCCATCATGATGAGCAAATAAAAATATTAGAGTTTTCGGCTGGGATTGATAAAAAAATTGAAATCATTAAGTCTAAACTTGAGCTAACCAAGCAATATAAGCAGGGCCTTTTACAGCAGATGTTTATTTAATATGGCCATTCAATCTGAAGCCGCGCTAGAAGAAGCGCTCATCAAGCAACTCCAGTCAATGGAGTACTCCCGCGTGGAGATTTTGGATGAATCTGCAATGCTGGCCAACCTTAAGCGCCAGCTTGAGCTCCATAACGAAAACACCCACCATATTCCCAACCTTCGCTTTAGCGATAGGGAATTTGAGCAGATCCTCAATAAGCTAAACACCGGTAACGTCTTTGACCGCGCAGAAATCCTTAGAGATAAATTTGCACTAAAACGTGATAACGGCGATGTTATCTGGATTACCTTCTTAAACCATGTTGACTGGTGCCAGAATGAGTTCCAGGTCACTAACCAAATATCAACAGAAGGCAAGCGTAAGAATCGCTATGACGTCACGATCCTGATCAATGGTTTGCCGTTAGTTCAGATTGAGCTGAAGCGCCGTGGAATGGATCTAAAGGTCGCTTTTGACCAGATCATTCGCTATAAGCATGAATCCTATGATGCAGGCTACGGATTGTTTCAGTATGTCCAGCTCTTTGTCATTAGCAATGGAGTCAATACCAAGTATTTCTCTAACAATAAAAGTATTAAAGAGTTCACCTTCAAGCAGACCTTCTTCTGGTCTACCAAAGAAAATAAGCGCATCTCAGATCTGCACGACTTTAGTGCTGAATTCTTAAAGCCTTGCCATATAGCGAAGATGATCTCTCGCTATATGGTTCTGACTGTAGACAAGCTACTTTTAGTAATGCGCCCTTACCAGTACTACGCAGTAGAGGCCCTAATTGAAAAGGTAAAAACGAGCAAGTCCAATGCTTATATCTGGCATACAACCGGCTCTGGTAAGACCTTAACCTCGTTTAAGACCAGTCAAATCGTTGCTGAATTACCAGAAGTTGATAAGGTTGTCTTTGTCGTTGATAGAAAAGACTTGGACTACCAAACAGAGAGGGAATTCAACCACTTCGAAGAGGGTTCAGTCGATAGCGCACCAAACACCTCGGAGTTGGTTAAAAAGCTTAATGACCCAACATCTAAGATTGTTCTCACCACCATCCAGAAGCTGAATAACGCGATCACCCGAGATAGGCATGCCATCAAGATGGACGGCCTAAAAGACAAGAGGGTGATCTTCATATTTGATGAGTGCCATCGTAGCCAGTTTGGCGAGAACCATAAAAACATTAAGCAGTATTTCAGTAACTGCCAAATGTTTGGCTTTACTGGAACGCCGATTCTGGAGAAGAATGCATCTTCGCATGGTGGACGCAAGCAAACAACTGCCGATCTGTTTGGTACTTGTCTGCATAAATATCTTATTGTTGATGCAATACGGGATGAGAACGTCCTTCGCTTCTCTGTTGAATATGTCGGGCGATACAAGAAAAAAGAATCTGGCAGCCATCTGGATATCGACGTCGAGTCGATCGATACCAAGGAGTTGATGGAGGCTGACGACCGGCTAAATAAGATCACTGATTACATCATTGACCATCATCGTCAAAAGACAAAGCATCCAGATTTCACTGCGATGTTCTGCGTTGACAGTGTAGATTCATTGATTCGCTACTACGACTTATTCAAACAGAAAATCGCAGAAACGGGCTCAGACTTAAAGATTGCCACCATCTTCAGCTATCAGCAGAATGAGGCCAATCCTGAGGCTGATGGTACCGGTGGCGTAATTCCTGAGGATGATGGCGTAACACCTGAAAAGGTGACCTATAGCCGTGACAAGCTAGATCAATACATCAATGACTATAACGAGATGTTTGGCACTAAATTCTCGACTAAAGATAGCCAGGACTACTACAACTACTACAAAGATATTGCTAAACGCGTACGCCAGGGGCAAGTGGACATCCTATTGGTTGTCAATATGTTCCTCACTGGTTTTGATAGCCCAAGACTCAATACGCTTTACGTTGATAAGAACCTAAAGTACCACGGCTTAATTCAGGCGTTTTCTAGAACCAATCGCATCCTAAATGATAAGAAATCACAAGGCAATATCATTTGCTTTAGAAATCTGAAGGAAAAGACAGATGAAGCGATTGCCTTATTCTCCAATAAGGATGCCAAAGAAACAGTACTCCTAGAGCCTTATGAGAATTACGTTGAGAAATATAACCTTGCGGTTGAGGCACTCCTTGCCTTAACTCCAACTGTTTCATCGGTGGATGATTTGCAGGATGAGAATGAGCAGCTACTGTTTGTAACGCGCTTTAGAGAGCTTCTTAAGTTAAAGAATGTAATCACTTCATTTACCGACTACAAAGAGGGGGATCTTGCGCTTACTGAGCAAGGTTTTGAAGATTACAAGTCTAAGTATCTGGATATCTATGAGCGCGTCAAGCATGAGAATGCCAAAGAGAAAGATTCTATTCTGAATGATGTGGACTTTGAAATTGTTCTGATTCATCGGGACCAAATTAATGTTGCCTACATCATCCTGCTGTTAACCGAATGGTTAAAGAATGGCGGCAAGGGTAAAAAGGGCGAGGGAATCAAAAAGCAGATTGATGACTATCTATCTGGCGAGATTCAACTGCGCTCTAAGAGAGCCCTTATTGAGCAATTTATTGAAGAAAGCCTCAGCGGCCTATCTCCTGATGGGGTTGCAGAAGAATTTGAAGTGTTTTGGGCCAAGAAGAAGAAGGCCGCCTTCGATACGCTTTGTCAGTCTGAAGGGGTAAATGGGCCGAAGCTTCAAGCTTTACTAGAAGGCTATGAATTTACAAACCAAGCCCCAAGGTCGGAGGAGTTAATTGAAGTCCTGGAGCAAAAGCCCAAAATTTTGGAGCGTAAATCAACTTTAGTAAGGGTTGGGGATGCGATTGCCCGATTTATTGATACCTTTATAGAGGGCATGGGCTAATGGCATCTAATGCTAAATCGAGTATTAGTGAGACTTTTACCTAATTTGAATGAAATTACTGGACCGGATATGAAAACACTCTACATAGATATGGATAACGTATTGGTGGATTTCCCATCAGGAATAGCAAGAACCCCTGAGCATATACAAGACCAGTATGAAGACCGATTGGATGAGGTTCCAGGCATCTTCTATTTAATGGATCCAATTCCGGGTGCAATTGCTGCATATGAAGAGTTGGCTACCATGTTCGACACTTATATTCTTTCAACTGCCCCCTGGGGTAATCCTAGCGCTTGGTCGGATAAATTGCTGTGGGTAAAAGACTATCTAGGTAAGCCAGCATATAAACGCTTAATCCTAAGTCACCATAAGAATCTGAATGATGGAGATTTCTTGGTGGATGATCGTCTTAAGAACGGGGTAGATCGATTCAAGGGTGAGCATGTTCACTTCGCTACCCCTGAATTCCCGGATTGGGAGACTGTTGTCCGTTATTTAAAAACCAAAGCCTAGATTATTTTCATGGCACTATTGGCGCTTAACTTGGCCTTGCTTTCGAGATATTCATAAGGGTCAAAGGCATACAGATTATCAACCCCGCGAATGCATGGGACCGGACCATAATTTAAATACTCTTGCATCAAAGCGTATCCAGCGAGTGATGAATACCGCGGTTTGCATAAGGCCCGATCAATTGCTCTTCTGCATGCATCCACAGCATCCGCCAGATCCTCATAATCCCCAATTTGAATCCAAGCACTCTGATCCATGGGGCGTTTATGGTCAAAGACCTCAACGCTAAGTGGTTTGGATAAATTCACTGCATGCATAGTCATCTCCTGATTTTTCCGTAGGATAGATAGCATAAGCTCAGGAGATAGCCATGTTTCAATTGGTGGATTGACCACTCCTTTCTCGAATAAAAGCCTGAACCTGTTCAATCGTCCAAAACGAAGATCTTCCAATCTTTATTGGCTTCGGAAATTCACCTTTTTGAACCATCAACCAAAACTTGGATTTTGATACCGGCATCACCTTCAATATTTGTGGAATTCTCATCAGGGTTATTGGTGGGGTTTGTTGGTTTGCATTACTCATGATTACCCCCATGGCGCGCACGCTTCATATTTTTTCGATAAACCTGCAAAGCCATCTTCGCAGAACTCATTTTTGTGTATCCATAAGAGCGATACAAGCTATATAACCGAATTGCCACCATTAAATTCATCTCCTGTTGTGTGTTTTTGTAAGTGAATCTGCGTGCTACTGAGTTGCAATGTAGTCAATGAAATTTAGGTGGTCAATCAAAAGTCAATACCCACTTTATAAACACAAATTAATTTTTGACTACAAAAAAATATTTATTCATAGAAGTAACAAAAGCCAATTAAATAGAGCACTACAGCCCAGTCAGTAAATTCTGATAGAGCTAAGAGAGCAGTGGACACGCGTAGATCAATTAAGACTTCGACTCAAGAAATAAATTCCCACGAATTTTTCAAAATGGGATTACATACATTTGTTATATAAATAAATTAAAAATAAATTCAGAAAAAACGCGTTTGACGATACGCTTTCTGATTGTTAGATTCATCTCTTACATTAATTATTTCATGCAAGAAAAGAACAACGCGGAGACAGTATTAAATGAATTATTACGAGCATCACATAGGGGATTACGCAGAAGCTACTGCACATCTGACCTTTATCGAAGACGCTACTTATAGCCGTTTAATTAGAAAGTATTACGCCACAGAAAAACCATTGCCGATTGATGTGAAGCTAGTGCAACGATTGATCAATGCACGATCAAAAGAAGAAAAAAATTCAGTTATCTCGGTCCTGAATGAATTTTTTACTCTCACAGACGATGGCTGGAGACAAGAGCGCTGTGATCATGAAATAGCCCGCTTTAAAGATAAGCAAAACAAGGCTAGACGGAGTGCTGAAGGTCGTTGGCAAGCATTTCAAGCAGATGATCTGCGCCAAGAAACTGAACCTCACAATGCATGCGTTCGCATTGCGACCGCATTGCGAACGCAATGCTCACCAAACACCAGACACCAAACACCAGTCACCAATCTCCATACACCAGACAAACAAAACAATGGGGGTGAAATCGAAAAAGTTTTACAGGGCGATGGTGAAAGGAAAAAACAAATTCAAACTCTTTTTGAAAAGGAGGGTTTAAATATTGGAGAAGACGATGAGCGTATTGCTCAGTTGATTCAACAAGGCCTAACCGTTGAAGATGTTGAGGTTGCTATTGCCCAGGCAAAGGAAATGCGAAGGAGGGCATCAAGCTCTACCCCGATCAATGCTGGATTTGTTCTAGCCATTCTGAAAGGAATGCGCAGGAAAGCACGTGCCCTAGATTCCTCTGAAGAGATCTGGTGGAAATCGAATGAGGGAATCGACCTTAAGGGACGAGAACTCGGAATGCGAGCTCAAGGCTCGGAGAGTTATGACTCTTTCAAAACCAGAATCTTTGCTGAACTGCGAAAAAGAAAAGAGATCCCAGCTACAACGGAGGCTTCCCATGCAAGCTAACCCATGTATAGCTGGAATCATTGATCGACCTGATATGGAAGATTTCCCAATTGGATCGATCGTTAAAACTCCAAGTGGCCGCATAGGCACAGTTGTAAAGCATCGCGGGGCTCAAAGTCGTCATGATCTGTTCCAGAGAATCATCATTGAGTTTGATGAGCCCTTTGGCGATTCAGTAGCATTGCAACCTCATCTTTTGAAGATGATCAGAAGACCAGAAGCATCATCATGATTGAAAACAATCAAAAGAAATCAAAGCCAACAGCAAAGCCGGCAAATAAAGGAGGAGCTAGGCCAGGAGCAGGGCGTAAAGAGGGCAGCCTCACCAAGAGGACTCGTGAAATCGCAGAGGTAGCTACTGCACAAGGCATCACACCCTTAGAAGTCATGATGAGCACCATGATGGCGCTTTACAAGGAGGCGGAAAACTACAACAAGCATGATGATCATGCTCATGAAGGTGTTGGTCATGACCATAACATCATGATCACCGAGAGTCGAATCAAACTCCTGAACATGGCTGCCACCATCGCAAGACACGCTGCCCCCTATGTTCACCCGCGCCTATCTGCAATCGAGCATACGGGTAAGGATGGGGCGCCACTACAAAGTGGCGTCTTGGTGGTGCCCAGCGCTATGAGCATAGATGAGTGGGAGCAAGTCGCCCGTCGTTGCAAGGAATTCGGCCGTCTGACACAGACTCGTGTTACAGTGATTCTCCCGGACGGTAGGGTGATCGGTGAGTCCGACCAAGAACCGTCTCAGATGGAGAATCACAAGAATCGGCCCGAGATTGCTGACGCCCTGACGGGAAAGACCGGGAAGGCGGTACGATTCAGTGATACAATACGCCGTACTTTGTTGTATCTGGCTATCCCGGTCTATCAGGATGGCGCGGTTGTCGGAGTTGTTCGGGCATCTCTGCCGCTTGCCGTGATCGAGTGGACTCTTCACAGCGTGTTTTGGCATGCGGCCGTAGGTGCCCTGATTGTTGCGGCTTTCTTTGCCATAGTTTCGTTCCATCTTGCACGCCGGATGACACAGCCACTGGACGAGATGCGCCGCACAGCCGAGCGGTTGGCTGGTGGTGATCTGAAAGCGCGTGTCCCATTGCCGAGGGGGCCAGAGATGGCCTCGTTTGCACACACCTTGAACCAGATGGCCTCGCAGCTCAGCGAGCGGATGGATACAATCACCCTCCAGAGCGATCAACAGAAGGCAGTCTTCGCAAGTATGGCCGAAGGTGTTCTGGCGGTTGACAGCGACGGGCGCGTTGCCTATTTTCGCACCCAATTGCTTTGCGAGGGTCTGACTATGACAATCAAAACAGCGGAGCGGGAGATTTCGCGGCGCAACTTCCTGGGCACGGCGGCCGCCGTCGCCGCCTTCAGCATCGTGCCGCGGCACGTGCTGGGCGGACCGCGCCACGTGGCGCCGAGCGAGAAGCTGAACCTGGCCGGCATCGGCATCGCCGGCAAGGGCGCCGACGACCTCGGCCAGGCCGCCACGGAAAACATCGTGGCGCTGTGCGACGTGGACCTTGACCACGCGGCGAAAACCATCCAGAAGTATCCCGGCGCCAAGGTGTACCAGGACTACCGCAAGATGCTCGAGCAGGAGAAGTCGCTCGACGGCGTGCTGATCGCCACGCCCGACCACACCCACGCCATCATCGCCATGGCGGCCCTGCAGGCGGGCAAGCACGTGTTCTGCCAGAAGCCGCTGTGCCACGACATCTTCGAGGCGCGGGCGCTGAGCAAGGCCGCGCGCGAGTCCGGCCTGGTCACGCAGATGGGCATCCAGGGCCATTCCAGCGAGGCCGCCCGCACGGTGGTTGAGTGGATCGCCGCCGGCGCCATCGGCGAGGTGCGCGAGGTGCAGGCTTGGTGCAGCCTCTCCTATTATCCGTGGGGCCACGCCTACTGGAGCTCGAAGCTCGCGCTCCGGCCGAAGGAAACGCCGCCGGTGCCGGCCAGCCTGGACTGGGACCTGTGGCTCGGCCCGGCCAAGACGCGGCCCTATCACCCGACGTATCACCCGGGCTCCTGGCGCGCGTGGTGGGATTTCGGCAACGGCATGATGGGCGACCGCGGCGCGCACACGCTCGACCCGGTGGTTTGGGCGCTCAAACTCGGCATGCCGACGAGCATCGAGGCCACCTCCTGCGGGCTGACCAACGAGGTGCACCCGCTCTCGGCCATCGTCACCTTCCAGTTCCCCGCGCGCGAAAACCTGCCGCCGGTCAAGCTGACGTGGTACGAGGGCACGCGCCCGCCGTGCCCGGAAGAACTCGCCAACGGGAAACTGCTCGGCCACCCCGAGGGCGGCGCCCTGTTCATCGGCAGCAAGGGCAAGCTGACGTGCGGCGTCTACGGCGACAGCCCGCGGCTCATCCCGGAGCGCGCGATGCAGGAGTACCAGCGCCCGCCCAAGACCCTGCCGCGCATCAAGGGCGGCCACATGCAGAACTGGGTGCGCGCCTGCAAGGGCTTGGAGCCGGCCAGCGCGCCGTTCGGCTACGCGGCGCCGCTGACGGAGATCTGCCTGCTCGGCAACATCGCCAAGCGGATGGATGCGCGCATCGAGTGGGACGCGGAGAACATGAAGGTGACCAATCTGCCCGAGGCCAACCGCCACGTGCGCGCGGAATACCGGCCGGGCTGGAGCCTCGGCGTATGACCCCCCGCGAACGCGTCTGGGCCGTCCTCGCAGGCCAGCCGGTGGATCACTTGCCGAACATGCCCATCACGATGATGTTCGCCGCCGACCACATCGGCCGCAGCTACCGCGAGTACGCCAGCGATTACCGCGTGCTGGTCGAGGGGCAGCTGCGCGTGGCGGAGGCTTACGGCTTCGACCAGGTCTCGTGCATCTCCGACCCCGCGCGCGAAGCCGCCGACTGCGGCGCGACCGTGCAGTACTTCCCCGACCAGCCGCCGGCGATCGTCGAGGAGCAGGCCCTGCTGTCCGACACGACCAAGCTCAATGCGCTGAAGCTCCCCGACCCGCTCGGCGGCGGGCGCATGACCGACCGCGTCCGGGCCGTGGAGCTGTTCAAGCAGAAGCTCGACGGCCAGCTCGTGATCGAGGGCTGGATCGAGGGCCCCTGCGCCATGGCCGCCGACCTGCGCGGCATCAACAACCTGATGCTGGACTTCTACGACGATCCCGGCTTCGTCCGGCAGCTGTTCGCCTTCGTCGTCGAGATGGAGGTCGGGTTCGCCAAGGTCCAGATCGAGGCCGGCGCCGAACTGATGGGCATCGGCGACGCCGCCGCCTCGCTCATCGGCCCGGAGATCTACCGCGAATTCGTCTGGCCCTTCGAGCGCGACCTGGTGGACCGCGTGCACGCGCTCGGCGCGCGCTCGCGCCTGCACATCTGCGGCAACACACGCGCGATCATGGCGGACATCGGCCGGCTCGGCTGCCACATCTACGACGTGGATTTCCTGGTGCCGATGGAGCAGGCGCGGCACGATGCCGGTCCAGCGCAGGTGCTGCTCGGCAACCTTGACCCGGTCCGCGTCATCCGCAACGGCACGCCGGACCTCATCCGCGCCGAACTGGCCGAATGCCACCGTGCCGCCGGCACCCGCTATATCGTCGGTGCCGGCTGCGAAATCCCCCGCGGCACGCCGCCCGCCAACCTGCTCGTCCTGCGTGACTTCGCCCGGACCCGCGGCGCGGCCTGAAAATAAGCGTCAGGGCCGCCCGGCTTCCGGTCCCACGGTTCATGCACGGTTGCAAGTAAGCTACGGAGCGGAAGTAGGTAGTACGAATTAGCGGGACAAGCGAGCGCGACTTTATTAGGCTCCCGCTCATGAAAACACAGCCTCGTCTGCCGTCGGTTAAGGAACAGTGGATCGTCGATACGATACACGTGCGGCCGATCAAGCCCTCGGAGCGTAGCAAATGCATGCGTTTGCTGGATAAGTTTCACTATCTGGGCGCACTGCAACCAGTGGGCGAACAACTGATCTATGTGGCGACCGGACCGTGCGGTGGTGTGCGTGCGGTGCTGGTCTTCTGTGCGGCGGCCAAGCATTTGCGGCATCGTGATAGTTGGATTGCCTGGAGCGAGGAACAACGGCGGCGGCGCTTGGCGTTGATCGCGAACAACGCACGGTTTCTGATCGTACCTGGCTACCATGTTCCGAATTTGGCCACACACCTTCTCAAGCTAACCTTGGACCGGTTGTCCGCGGACTGGCAGGAGCGCTACGGGCATCCGTTAGCCCTCGTGGAAACGTTTGTAAATCCCGAGCAGTTTCAGGGCACGCTCTACAAGGCTGGCGGTTGGCTTGAGTTGGGAGCGACGAGCGGGCATGGCCGTGTGCAGCGCGATTACTACGTTAAACACCAGCAGCCGAAACGTCTCTTTGTACGCCCGTTGTGTCCCACGGCGCGCCGCGGCTTGCAAGCGGAACACCTGAAAAAGGCGTGGGCGGCAGTGGAGGCGAAGGTGGCACCGCGCTGTACGCACAAGGTCAAGGACATCCGGAGCTTGGTGGAACACCTCAAGACGGTCCCGGATTTCCGGGCGCGCATTCAAACGTATCCGTTGTGGAGTCTACTGGCGATTATCGTGCTGGCCTATCTGTGCGGGGCGCCGCGCGGCCAGAAAGATCTGGCGAAATTCGCCCGGCAGATGAACCGTGGACAGCGGCGTGCGCTGGGGATCCGGCGCAACCGACAGGGCGACTTTCCCGCGCCCAGTCAACCGACGTTTTGCCGTCTACTTCAAGCCGTGGATGCCCGCCAGGTCGAAGCCGCTATCCTGGCTTTCCAACGCCAGGTACGTGGTCGGGCGCCCCAAGGGGAACTGGTGGCCATCGACGGGAAGGCCGCCAAGCGGAGCGGCGGCGAGATGCTCCTGAACGCCGTGACGGTACCCAGTCTCTATTATCTGGGCAGTGAACCGGTGCCGGTGGACAAGACCAACGAGATTCCGGTGGCGCGAGCGCTGATCGAGCGCTTGGATCTGCAGGGCCGTTTGGTCGGGCTGGACGCGTTGCACACCCAGGCCACCACGGCCTGCACGCTGCTTCAGGAAGCCGGCGCCGACTATCTGCTGACGGTCAAGGACAACCAAAAGGGCATCCGACAAACACTCCGCGCACGTTTCGCCGCCACGCCGGCGGATTTTTCCCCCTCAGCCGATCAACGCGACGATGGCTTGGACTGACGAACTGAACCGGGGGCGGCGCGAACGCCGCCAGATTCATACCCAACCGGCCACCGCTGAGCAGATCTGCTTCCCACATGTCGAGCAGATCGCACAACTGTATCGCCATCTCGGCAAACACAAGCCCGAGACAGTGCAGTTGCTCAGCAGCCTTCCGCCAGAGCGCTTGAACGCGAGGCAATGGCTGCAGCGCATCCGTGAGTATTGGGGCGTCGAGAGTGGCCTCCATCAACGTCTTGACGCGTCGACCAACGAAGATCAGTGCCGCGTCCGTGATCGCAACGCCGTCTGGGTCTTGGGAATGTTCCGCCGTCTGGTGGTCAGCCTCTTCGCCGAATGGCGTTCCCGCGACACGCAACGCAAGCACGCCACCATGACCGATTTCCAATCCGCCATGAGTGCGGAACACGCCGTACCGGCCATGCGTTTCATCAGCGCACGTTACCCCGCATTCAAAACCCGTTCGTGAATACACCGTGCTTCCGGCCCCGCGGCCCCAAATACCCGGTTGACAGCCGGCGGTAACACTGTATAGTGCGCCCCTCTTTACCACGCAGGAGATGCCGCCCATGATGAATCTGATGGACAAAGCACAGGAACGGATGCCGAACACGCCACTCTTGGTGAACGTGATCGCGCGCCGCGTGCGCCAGTTGATCGCGGGCCAGCGCCCGATGGTCAAGCCCGAAAACCAGTTCACCTCCCACTTTGAAATTGCCCTGCAGGAACTCGCCGAAGGCAAACTCGCCGCCGAGACCGCTGTCACCACGACGGCGACCCAGCAGCCCTCCGCCGCGGAGAGCCTGCTGTCGATCTAAGCCCCCGCCCTCGTGCGGCCATGACCGCCACCACGTCAGCCGCGCCGGCGGGCTTCAAGGTCATCGCCCAAAACCGCAAGGCGCACTTCGACTATCACATCCTCGAGAAAATCGAGGCGGGCGTGGCGCTGCACGGACCCGAGGTCAAAAGCATCCGCGCCGGTGAAGTCAGCCTCGTCGAGAGCTACGCGGTCGTAGAAAACGGCCAGGTGATCCTGCGCGATCTGCACATCAGCCCCTACCCCTGCGCGCGCATTGAGGTCTGCGATCCCGTCCGCCCGAAGATCGCGTTGCTGCACCGCCGCGAGATCAAGCGGCTCGCCGACCAGATTGCCCAGCAGGGCCACACGCTGATCCCGCTGCGTCTTTACCTCAAGAACGGCCTCGTCAAGATCGAACTCGCCATCTGCGCCGGCAAGCATGCCGCCGACAAGCGCGAAACCCTGCGCCGCAAGACCGACGAACGCGAAACCGCGCGCGCCATCTCCGACCGCACACGCCGCTGATCCGCAGCGGCGCGGGAGCCGGGGAGCGGGAAAGTGTTGATGCAGTGCTGCCC
>Ga0118677_10004932_pt1 | contig 23835 bp, 18 predicted proteins | sample AliMusrvi5mmetaG_FD_86154 | JGI IMG/M metagenome (GOLD analysis project Ga0118677, IMG submission 86154)
CTCATCGCCTCCTTTCCCATCACCCCAGGCGAAGCCCGCTTTATCAAGTTCGGCACCTGGGAAGTTAGAAATGAGGTGGAACTGCCCATCTGGCGCTACGACCAACAACTCCTCGATACCGGCAAACGCAGCAGCGACTCCGATTCTCTGGAAATCCCACCTGGCCCTAACAGCCCTGTCGGCATCTTCTGGGCCGGCCTGAGCAAACCCGGCATCGGCCTCCACGGCACCGCCAACCCAGAAACCATCGGCCGGGCCCGCAGTCACGGCTGCATCCGCCTCGCCAACTGGGACGCCAGCCGCCTGCCCACCCTGATCCGCCCCGGCACCAGTGTCGAAATCCGCTAAGTGTCCGCGCAAGAAAGAAAGATCGGGTTTTTTCAAGCAAGCTGAAAGAGCCACAAGGGTACCGCCGTTATGGGTCCCGATCATGCAATCCATCACCGAAAAGAAAGCAACCCGCCGTGATTTCCTTAAAGCGACCGGTCTAACAACCGCCGCCCTTGGATTTCCCACCATCATCCCGTCCAGTGCCCTCGGCAATGCTGAGACGCCAGCACCCAGTAACCGCATTGTCATGGGAGGCATCGGCCTCGGCAACATGGGCAGCGGCGACATGGGCAACTTCCTCAACAACCCGCTCGTCCAGTACGTGGCCGTTTGCGACGTGCGCGGCAACGTCCGCGACGAGCGCAAAAACCAGGTTGACGGGAAACATGGCAACAAGGACTGCAAAGCCTATGTGGATTTCCGCGAGTTGCTCGCCCGCGAGGATATCGACGCCGTCCACATCGCCACTCCTGACCATTGGCACGCCATCCAAATGATCGAAGCTTGCCGCGCCGGCAAGGACGTCTTCTGCCAAAAACCCGAAACCCGCACCCTCCGCGAAGGCGCCCTCGTCGTCGAAGCCGCTCGTCGTTATGGACGCGTCGTCTCCGGTGGCAGCCAGCGCGTCTTGGAAGACTACCGCGGCATCGTCCAGAAATGTTGGGGCGGCGAACTCGGCCCGATCAAGGCGATCAACGTCGAAATGGGAACCATCTCCAAACCGTGCAACTTGCCGGAAGAAAAATGCCCCGATAACATGGACTGGGAAATGTGGCTTGGGCCAGCCCCTTGGGCACCCTACAACCACAGCCGCTGCGACGGCAACTTCTCGTGCGAAGGTGGCAGCTGGCGCTCCTATTCCGATTATTCCGGCGGCAACATGACCGACTGGGGTGCCCACCACATCGGTGGTGCCACCTTCGCCGTGGACGTGCGCGAACTGCAACCAACGGACGTGATCCTTACCGTCGAGGGCGACAAAAGATGGCTTTCCTTCAAGTATACCAACGGAGTCGAACTCACTCTCAACAAGCCGGGCAAGGGCCAACACCAAGTTGACGGCACTCCAGGTGAAAAACGCGAAGCCAAAAAGGTCCCGGAATACGCAGCTAAGGGCGGCATCGGCGCCGATTTCCTCGAATGCATCAAAACCCGCGGCAAGCCGTTCCGCGACATCGAACTCGCCGTCAACACCGTCACCGTCTGCCACCTCGGCATCATCGCCTACACCTTGGGCCGTTCCCTCAAATGGGACGCCGCCAAACAACTCTTCGTCGGCGACGAAGAGGCTAACCGCTTCATCGATCGTGCCCGCCGCGAACCTTGGCAGCTGTGATCCACCCGCCATCCATTTCAATTAACCAAATCTCTACCAAGAAAGATCACTTATTATGTCAGAACAGTTAGATAAAGCCTTTGACGCCTTGAAAACCTACGACTGGGGCATGGAGCCCAACATCGTCAAGCCCATCGAAGATGCCATCGTCGCTACCCACACCGATGCCGCCGCCCGCAAGGAACTCGAAACCCGCCTCATCGCGGCGCTCAAGGCCGATTCTCCCCGAGCTGCCAAGGACGTGGTTTGCCGCGCCCTCAAGACCATCGGCACCGCCGCCGCAGTACCGGCACTGGAACCCCTGTTAGGAGACGAAAAACTCTCCCACATGGCACGTTACGCTCTGGAACGCATCCCTGGTCCCGAGGCTGCCAAAGCCCTCACCGATGCCCTTTCCAAGGGCACGCCAAAGGTCAAGATCGGTGTGATTGGCTCGCTGGGTGCACGCGGCGAGGCATCCTCGCTGGTCCCTCTCACGGGCCTGCTCGGCGATAGCGATGCGGGAGTTGCCGCAGCTGCCGCCACCGCCTTGGGTGACCTCGGTTCGCTCGAGGCCGCCAAGGCTCTCGTCATGTCCAAGCCAGTGCCTGCGACAAAGGCTGCCGTTGGAGCCGCCTCGTTGCTGTGCGCACAACGCTTGGTCAAGGCCGGCAACAAGCCCGCCGCCAAGATCACTTACGAGAAACTTCTCGCAAGCACGCCCTCCAAAGTTGTCAAGGAAGCCGCCACACTCGGCCTCAAGTCCCTGTAACAACCGAAAATCCAGCCAGCCCTATCCAAGATTATGAACCCGCAATTTCTGATGCACTCGTCACTCATGCCCTTGGTAGGGCTGGCCTTTCTTTCCCTAGCCCCGGTTAGTCCGGCGGCCGATGCCCCCCAAAAAATCAAGGTGCTCATCGTCACTGGCGACGACGTCAGTGTGCACCCGTGGCATGATGTCTCACAAACCGTTCGCGAAACCTTGTTAGCAGCCGGTAAATTCGACGTCAAAGTCTGCGAGGATCCGGGCATTTTCGAGTCTGCCAACGCCATCAAGGCCTACGATGTGGTGTTTCTACACTTCTACAATGCCACGCTGCCCACGCTCTCAGACGCCGCCAAGCAGAACCTGCTGGCCCACGTGAAGGGCGGCAAGGGCTTGTGCATTTCCCATCTGACCAGTGCCTCGTTCAAGGAATGGGGCGAGTTCCACCAACTCTGCGGCCGCTATTGGGTCATGGGCCAATCAGGCCACGGACCACGCAGCGTCTTCAAGGCCACCATCGCCGACAAAGATCATCCGATCACCAAGGGCTTGGGCGATTTTGAAACAGACGACGAACTCTATGCCAAGTTGCAGGGCGACGCGCCTATCCATGTGCTGGTTTCCGCCGCCTCGGACTGGAGCAAATCCGTCGAACCCCTCGCATTCACTGTGGACTATGGCAAAGGCCGGGTCTTCTCGGAAACCTTCGGACACGACGGCAAAGCCGTCACCACGCCTAACGTCTCAAAGCTTATCCAGCGCGGCACCGAGTGGGCCGCAACTGGCAAGGTTGAGTAGGAGGTCATTCTGACTCTCGCTCGTGTCATCAGAACTCCCAGCCGATGACCAAAGCGGTTTTGGCCTGCGGTGTGTCTCTGTTTAGACCAATGAATTCACTGAGAATGGCGTGTACCTGGGGAATGGGATTGTAGCGGATCGAAGGTCCGGCGGAAATTTCCCAATGATTGTCGCGATGGCTCGTCGAGGGATCCGTGCGGGAAGAGATATTGGCAAAGTTCGTCTCTACGCCCACACTCAACACGCGGTCAATCGCGCTACAGGCTAGGGCACTGTTCCATTCCAATCCCAAATCACGGGCGTCTCCCGTCTTCTGTTCGGCCACCAAATTGCTGGCCCACGCCCAGCGCTGGTTGATGTCGTCACACAATAACAGCTTGGCCTCCACCGAGTCAGCTCCCCGGGCCGCCTGTGTCCATTCTCCGTAGAGCGTCGGATTGCCCCACAGCTTCCCCCAGTCGGCAAGAGCATAACGCAACTCAAACTTGGTGGAGTCGAGTTGATTGGTGCCGCTGGTACCGTCCTTCAGATAGACGAGATATAAGTCAAGTTGCAAACGATGACCCAAGCCCATCTCAACCTCATATTGTTGTTTGATCTCCGGCTGCGGCCGGGATTGACCTAACGATTTGGCGGTATCCAACTGGTTGCTCGAGGGCAAAGTGTCGAAAAACCAGTACTCAAACTCCACCTGCCCCTGGGGAATCACATAGGTGCGCACTTCCGAAAAACGCCGCACCGTCGTCCACCTCGGTTGGGCGTAACTTCCCACCAGATCGTCGTCAGCTGTGCTCGATTCGCGCTGACCTACCACCGTCAAGGGCGGCAACTCCCAGGAATGGGTCCGGGTACTGGGGCTCTGGGCCGCCGACGAATCCCCGAGCGGTGGGACCGGTATTGCGTTATCATCGGCATACACCGATTGGAACACACTGGCTAGCAAGCCTGCGACGGCAAAATATGGATAGGTGGAAGTTGCTTTCATGGCACGCCTTGAATGACATAGCCCCGCCTATCACGTCAAATTCTGCTGATGAACAACAATTGCCCGCAGTAGGCGCAGGGCGGCGGCTTTTCGCTCCGCGAGGAGTCCGTTCTTACTCTTCTGCCCTCTGCAATCCAGCACGTCGCAACTTCTGCCTCAACGTCGCCCGATGCATCCGCAACGCCGCCGCTAAATGAGTCGGCTTGTTCTCATGCTTCTCTAGCAAATACCGCAACATCACTGCCTCTACCCGCTCCAACATCGCCTCGTACCCTGGGCGCTCGGCCTCAGGTAGGGCCAACTCGCCATCCAGCCAGCGGCCGACGACCGCCTCAAGTTCGCCCGGAGCCGTGCCGCCACCAACCGGTCCCATCGCCGCTGAAACGTGCGCCGGCAAGTGACTCAAAAACATTGGGCCAGCGCCGCTCAGAGTGGCTGCATAATCAAGGACATGGCGTAACTCGCGGACATTCCCCGGCCACGGATAGGCCTGCAACGCGGCTAGCACCGGCGCGGTAAGTTGGGGAGCTGGGGCGTTGCCACGCACGCCGACAAAAAACGCGCTGAGTGCCGGAATGTCCCCGCTGCGTTCGCGTAGCGGCGGCAAGGGAATCGTCAGCGTGCTCAGTGCGTAATACAGGTCCTCCCGCAAGCGGCCCTCAGCTACGGCTTCGCGCGGATCGTGGGCGGATGTGGCTAGCAAGCGCGGACGACCGCCCGGCGCGTTGGCTAACCACGCAGCCAAACGCGTTTGTAGCGCGGGGGTCAGATCCGTCACTTCCTCCAACACGATGGTGCCATCACTGCGCTCATCCAAAACTGCTGGATTATCCAACCGCGAACATGCTAGAAACACCAATGCTTGGCTGGCTCGCGGACCGTGGGCGTGAATCACGGCCGCACTGAGCGTCTTGCCCGACCCGCTCGGGCCGGTGATCAAGGCCGGAACGTCACCGGCGCAGGCACGGGCAATACCGATGAAGGTTTCTCGCAGGCAAGGCGCAGCTCCAATCAAGGTCGCCGCTCGGGTTTCCACCTCCTCCCCTGCCCCCATCACAAGCGGCAAACCGCTGGCTAACATAGCGCTGAGCGTTTGCTCAAACCGGCGTAAATCCAGCGGTTTCGTCAGATATGCCGTCGCCCCGCTTTTCTGCGCGTGAATGGCGTGGTCCAAGGTGGCGTGGGCGGTAATCACCAGCACCGGCACGCCAACGCCAACTTGTCGCAATTTTTCTAACACCTTCAACCCGCTCATGTCCGGCAACCCAATATCGAGCACCACCACCGCATACACATCCCCTGCCAAGGCCGCCAAGCCGGCAGCACCCGAGGCCACCAAAGTGGGCAAATGCCCCATGCGCCGCACCAGAAATGACAAGGCAGTGCCAAGGGCATGTTCATCTTCAATGATGAGAATCGGACGGGCTGTCATGAAGTAATGGCGTGGATTGATATTGAGTTGTTAGGAAATCCCCCTGGCACCTTGGCAAACACGGCCCGAACGCGGGCACCGCCACGGCTGCGGGTTTCGACGGCTAAGCCGCCGCCGTGAGCCTCGCAAATGTCTTTCACCACAGCAAGACCCAACCCCATCCCACCTTCCTTTTCGGAGTAAAACGGCTCTCCTAACCTGGCAAGCGCCGACGCACTGAACCCCGCACCCTCGTCCTCTACCACCACTGCCACCTGCGCCGCAGCTTCCTCCACCCGAACGCTCACCCGGCCGCCGCACGGCATCGCCTGCACCGCATTGAGCAAAACATTGCCTAACACCTGCTGCACGCGGTGGCGGTCTGCAAATATCACCAACCCAAGCGAGTCCTCCGCCACTTGGCTATCCAGCAGCACACCGGCATGCCGCGCCTGCGGCTCGATCAGGCGTAACGCCTGTCGCAGTGCCTCAACAAGATTCACCTCAGCCAATACCGGCGGCGCGGGTTTGGCATAACTCAACCACTGGCTAACCAATCCTTCAATGCGTTCCGCTTCGCTTTCAATGAGGCCGCGCGAGATGGCTGCCTCGTCGGGCGTTGCCAGCTCCAACAACTGAGCGTGGAGCCGAATCGCCGCCACGGGATTGCGCACCTCATGGGCAAGGCTGGTGGCCATCCTGCCTAACATGGCATGCCGTTCCGCTGCGCGCCGACGCTCCCGTTCGTTGCGCAAACTCTCATGAGTTCGGGTTAGCGTCTGTGCCAGTTGGCCAATCTCATCGCCCCGCGCCACCGGCAGCACGGGCAACTCGCCCTCGGTGCCCACCAGTGGCAGCGATTCCGCCAAGCTGCGCAGCGGCCGGGTCACCCGCCGCGCCAACCACCAACCCAGCCCTAACGATAATACCCAGAACACCCCCAGCGCCAGCCAGGTGTCCGCACGGTCCATTGCCCGCACCCGCTGCGCCTTCGGGCGAAGGAAAATAACCCGCGTGCCGTCACGCCCTAGCACCCCGACCATCCACGCCCCGTCTGGCATCACCTTGACCTTGCCGTCGCAAGCCATCCGCAACGCGGCACTATCCACGGAATCATTGGGCTTGCCGACCACCAAGCCGGTCTTTGGTTGCCAGAAAAACACGCTTGCGCCGATAATCTCCCCGAGTTGAGCGGCCATCTTCTCGCTTTGTGGCAGCCGCGTGCGCTCCAAAAATCCGGCATTTACACGTGCCAAGCCCTCAAATGCCTGCCGTTCCTCGCGGTCGAGGTGCCGCTCAAAGGCGAGCACAAGTGACAGGGAACCTAACAAAACAAAAACCGCAACACTCGCACTCATCCACACGGCCAGACTCGCCGGACGCGAACGGGGGTTGGGTGGCTCCGTGGATTGAGTCATGAGGTCGGGGCATGAAAAGGCAGGATCCGCTGCCGCGCGGACGCCTGAAATCGTAGTATTTCGTTGCGCCCCTGCCAAGGCTCATCACTCACTGCACCTCCATCCGCAGGCGTGCCTTGCCCTCCGGGTCGTGAGCTGGATCTGGATACCACTTGACCACAAAGCCCGCATGCACGGCTTGCTCGAGCCGGTTCCAGAGGTCGATCCGCGAGTTAGGGGAGGCTCCAAACTCAAACACCTTCCCCTGATAGGCACTGATCGCCACCTTCAGCCCGGTGATGCCAGAGCCGTTGATTGCGCCGGAATCCGGCGCGATTTTTCCCAGACCAGTGAGATTCAGACGTTTGCCGTCGCTCCAGACTAACGACACTCGATCATTCTTGAGCAACGCCTCAAACGCCTTGACCTCACGCTTGTCCCGTTGCGGCACACTCCGATAGGCATTGGGAAAGCTCACCTGAATGCCAAAACGCAACGGGTTTTTCGTCAGAGTGCCCCTCTCCAATATTCGTCCGCCCACCGTCACCACGCCATGATCAACCTCGACGTGCCCCTCAAAGCTGGCCCCTCCCGTGACCTTGCCCCGGAAGCTGACTTTCCCCGGCTTGGCCGTGGCAGGGTCGCCTGTGGTTAGCGATGCAGGCAGAATCTTCTTGGTGACAACACGTCCGTTAGGCTGCACCTCCTCAACGAAAAATGCGAGGGGCAGCAACAATTGATAGTTGAGCGGCTTGCCGGCCCGGCCCAATGGGGTGAGCTTGCCCTCGGCAAGACTCGTGAGCCCAAAAGTGAACTTCTTATTGGAAAACGCCAGAAAGTGGCCGAACCAAGGAGTCACGTTCAACTCTGGAAGGGCCGCCGGGCATGGCGCGAGGCCGAAGCCGCAGGCCATCATGAACACCCACACACCCACTCGCGATGGTTTTAAATTCATACTCAATGATGCACCGATTCGCCGCCACCACACAAGCAAAAAACAGTGGCTCAGAATGTCCCGCCAGGGCAATTGGAAAAATGCGCATTCAAGTTGCCCTTTGCCCACTTTTCGTGAACCGCGACATGGCAAAAGCAGATGCATGACGATCCTTCCAATGGTGGCTCACAGGCCGCGACATTCGGATGGTCCGATCGGACCGTCCGAATGTCGCGACGGAGGGACGGATTTGACAAGCGGCCAACCCCGCCGATGGTCTGGCGAAATGAAAACGCTCACCCTGCTTGCCACACTTTTGTTAGGTCAACTCACCAGCGTTCACGCGGACGCCATATACGACATCAAACTCAAGGACATTGATGGCAAGGAAAGCCGTCTGGCAGCCTACAAAGGCCAGCTGCTGCTCATCGTCAACGTCGCCTCCAAGTGCGGTTTCACCAAGCAATACACCGGGTTGGAAGCCATCTATCAAAAATACAAGGCCAAGGGGCTGACGGTGCTCGGCATGCCCTGCAATCAATTCGGCGGGCAGGAACCGGGCAGTTCAGAAGAGATCAAACTCTTCTGCTCCAGCAAATACAACGTCACCTTCCCCCTCTTTGAAAAACTTGAGGTCAATGGGGACAAACGCCATCCGCTGTACAGTGCGCTGGCTGGCAAGGGCTCACCAGTGGTCGGCGACATCAAGTGGAACTTCACGAAATTTCTCGTCGGCAAGGACGGCAAAATCCTCGGTCGTTTCGAGTCGGCCGTCGCACCTGAGTCGCCCGAGATCACGGCCGCCATCGAAGCGGCGCTTGCAACGAAGTGAAGCCTCGGGCAAGCGGCCTTGAAGTGACAAGGGCAAGCCAGAACCGCCGTATCGCTCCGAGCCTGCATGATCGCCCGCTTTTCACTCTACGGATTCCTCAAGAACCTGCGGTTTTTCGAGGCATTCCTCATTCTTGCACTGCGGGAGCGCGGGCTCGACTTTCTAGGCATCGGCGGACTCATCGCGTTGCGCGAAATTGCCGGCAACCTGAGCCAAATCCCGTCCGGAGCGCTGGCAGACGCGTTGGGTCGGCGCCGCTGCATGATCGTGAGCATGGCTGGCTACGTCATTTCCTATTTGGTGCTGGGATTTGCCAACAACAACCTGCTGCTGATGGCGGGGATGGTATTTTATGGCACGGCGGACGCCTTCCGGGACGGCACGCATAAGGCGCTGATCTACGCTTGGCTGCGGCAGCAGGGCCGGGAGAACGAGCGCACCCAAGTTTATGGCTACACCCGCTCGTGGTCGAAGATGGGTTCAGCGCTCTCGTCACTGATTGCCGCGGCACTGGTGTGGTTCACCGGCAGCTTCGCGAGTGTGTTTCTGCTCAGCGTCATTCCAGCCGCGCTCAACCTCCTGAACCTCGCCACCTATCCGGCCTCGCTCGACGCTGCCATCCCCAAGGGTGGCGGGCTCCGCCAAACGTGGCAAACGTTGCTAGACAGCATGCGGGAAGTGATCGGCAAGGCGACCATCCGCCGCTTGGTAGCCGATAGTGTGGCGGTGGAAGGCAGCTACACGGTGGTAAAGGACTACCTGCAAGTGGTGGTGCAGGCGTTTGCAGTGGCCATGCCACTGCACCTGGCGATGAGCGGCGGGCAGCGCACCGCAGTGCTCGGCGGCCTGGCCTACGCGCTGCTGCATTTGCTCTCCAGTGCGGCATCGCGCCGGGCTCATCAGTTTGAGCGGGCTTGCGGTGGCACCGAAGAAGCGGTGCGTCGGATCCTCCAACTCTCGGCCGCTGCAATGGCGCTGCTGGCAGTGGCCTTGTGCGGCGGCCTGGGCTGGCTGGCAGTGGCCGTGTTCATCGCCCTGGGCCTCCTCCAAAACCTGTGGCGGCCCATCCACATCGGCCGCTTCGACCGCGATGGCGACGAGCGCCGGGCCGCCACCCTCTTGAGCATCGAATCCCAAACGTCCTCCCTGGCTGCCGCCCTCTGGGCACCCCTGATCGGCTGGCTCATCGACAACCTATCAACCCAACCGGGCCCAGTCCCCCTCACCGCGCTGTGGCCACTGTGCCTTGCGGGTCTGCCAATGCTCGCATTGCTGGTGTGGAGGCGGAGGAGTGCCGCATGAATGGGCAGGAGGATAGGCATCCAGCCTGTCGTACGCAGACAGGCTGGAAGCGCTGTCTTCCCTCACAGGCAGGATGCCAATTTTCCAGTCAGAAAACCCCGAACTAACAAGAATGTGCGCAACGACAGCCTTTTGCAGTCACATTTTGCAGTGGACGCTGGCGGACAGATATGTCACCATCCTGGCGAGCCGATGGGGGGAGACATGGAATCAATGAATGGCGGTGCTGCTGGCCGGGTGTTGGAGGTGGTCCGTCAATTCGGCCCGCTGGCGGCCTTTCGCCGCTTGATGGCTGAAAATGACGCACTCATCCGAAGTGCGGACCTCGACCATGGACGGGCCATTGTGCGGGCCAGAACCGCGATTTTCACCACCTTGATCGGCCACTGGGCGGCCGAGCAGCAACGCCTCAGCGGTTATGACAAGCCGTTTGCGGTGGTGGCCTTGGGCGGCACCGGACGCGGCGAGGTGACGCCATGCTCGGATTTGGACGTGGCTTTTTTGTTTGACGACGCCCTGGAAGGCAATCTTTTTTTGTTGGACATACAGCGCCGGACCCTGCATACGGACGAATTTCTCCAGCAGCACGGATTTGGGTTCACGCCGCTGCCATTTGGCTTGGATGACGTGCCGGAGTTGGCGGAAAAGCAGCTCAACTCGTTTTTGGACATGGCACCGGTGTTTGATCCAAATGGTTTGACGCAGCTATTTCGTGAGCGGATTCGCGCCACCTATGACCCGTTCGAGCACTTTCTGCACGTCCGGGGATTCTGGAAAAAACACTGGGAAGCCGCCGCTGCTGTGAGCGAAAACCTCAGTTGCTTCGATATCAAAAATGACGGCCTGCGCTTGTTTCTCGGCGGCGTGTGGACCTTGGCGGGCAAGGACTTCAGCCATAGCCACGAAATCTATGCCGGCCTCGCCGACCCCCGCGACGTCGCAGCTTACGAATTTTTACTCAGAATCCGCTCCTGGGTCCACTTGCGGCGCGCTCCGGAATCTCCAAATTTGTTAGGAAATCACCCGCAGGATGTGCTCGACTTCGACGACTTCTGCTCATTCGGGGAGATGCTGGGCCAGGAGGCGGACGAGACGGCTCGGTTTGAATTCGCCACAATGGTTAGAGCGCGGCTGCTCTCGGCGCGGCGGCGGGTGGCGGTGTTTGCACGGGGGGTCATTGAGCGCGAGTTGCGCAATGGCCGCCTAGTGCCCGCCGAGGATGTGATCTTGCTCAAAACCGGCGGCCTGCAGCATGGCAAAGCCCGGCTGGGCCGCCCCCCCCATGCCAAGAGTCGTGCCGCATTGACGATGCTGCTGGTGGCGCAGCGCTATGGCGTGCCGGTGGATTCGTCAGAATTACAGACGACCTTTTGCAATGCGGGAGATTGGTTGGAACGGGTGCCGGAATTATCGACCTTATTTTATGAAACCCGCGGCAGCCTGGCGGACACCATCGAATATATCTGCCAGTTGGACGGAGCGGCCGAGCGCTTGTTTCCCGGCCACGGCCGCTTTGAGGCATCGCTCGACGAGCGCGTCATGATTGAGCGCACATCGCTGCGCGGCGCTTGGGTGCGGGAAAAATTGCGGGCACTGGACTGCTGCCTGGCCCACGGCAACGAGCAACTGGCAACGGCCACCAGCAGTTGGAATCCGCTCAATGCGGATTTGTGCGAGATGGTGGCGAATGCGTCGGCCTTGCTGGATGCTGACCAGTTAGCCGCAGTAAAGCTCGCCTTGGTGACCAAGCGATTGCCATTGACGCCGGACGATGAGATAGCACGCAATTCGGCGGCATTGCCGCTGCATGAGCGCAACGCATCGGGATTTTCCGGCATTCCGTTGGCGGATTACTATGCGCCATTTGTCAGCGAGGCAGGTTTCAGTCCGGAAACAGCACGCATCGCCGAGTTTTTGGTGACCCACCGGCGGACCTTCAAGTTGCGTGCCGAGAGCGGTATGAACGACCGGCAGCAGGTGGCGGATTTGGTGCGCCTGTGTGGTGACGAACCGACGCTGCGCACCTTGTTTGTGTTCACCTGCGTGGACCATTTGATGGGCATGCCGCCGGAGGTGATGACCACAGGTGTGCCGGAGCGGCAGGATTGGTGGCTGCAGGCGTCGGATCCAGCGCGCTGGTTCAACACCCGCGAATTGTATATCAAGGCGCTCACCACGTATCATCCCGAAATCTTCCCCGATCCGGCGCTGGCCTTGCGGGCCGCCGGCTATGTGGCGGAAGAACAAGAGATATTGCGGGACTTCGGGGCGGATTTTTTCAGCGGCTTGTATGGGCGGCATGCACGACGTTTTGGCAGCCACTTGCTGCAACTTGCCGACGAGCCGCAGACGGGGCCCAAAGCAGCCATGCTGCGCGACGGCGGGACAATGCTGTTAGGGCTGGCGGCATTGGACTTCCGCGGGCTGGCGGCGTGCATCAGCGGAGCGCTGTGGGAGCAGCATATCACACTGCGCCAAGCGCATCTGTTCTGCGCTGCAAATCATCAACTGGCGCTGGATTTCTTTCACCTCGTCCAAGGCAGCCAAGCGCTGCCGGCCGATTTACCGCGGATCATCGAGCATGCCATCCGCCACCAACTGCACATCAACGACGCGGATGAAGCCCTGCTGCCAGCGTTGGATACACGCCCGACCCTTGATGCCACCCCCTCGGGCAATTGTCGGCTGCGTTATGAAACCACCAGCGACACGGGCGGATTGGTGTACGCCCTGTCCTTCAAGGTGTTCCGCCATCTGGGCGGGAGTATCCACTGTCTAACAGCTAACACAGCCCGCGGCCGCGCCTACATCACCGTGATCCACAGCCTGCCACCGGGCTGCTCGCTAGCCGCCGCCCGAAAAATCATCGAGCATTGCTTCTGAGTTCAGCCCGGTAGGAACCATCAGAACTCAGTCGAGTTTTTCGACAGTCACGTCATAACGACCGCCGTTGACGTTGATAACCAAGTGCTTGCCGGCTGTGGAGGATGCGCTGGGCTTGGCTGATGTGGATGCCGGAGTCGGCACCGGGGCCGGTGTGGGTGCTGGAGCCGGTGAGCCGCCGCCCTTGATGAGTGCCTCGACCTGCTGGGGAAACATGGCAAAAAGCACCACGGTCTCGTCATCGGTGGGCAGGCCCTTGGCGGCGCATTGCTGGCGCAAGCCGTCCATGGCAGGAGCTAACAAATTGGCCGGGCGCTCTGTGACGGTTTTCTGGCCACTTTGTTTTTCGACTTGAGCGAGCACCTCAGGATTGATGGGGCCGGGGGCTTTGCCGTACTTGCCCAAGGCGATATCCTGAGCGGGTTGGCAGATCATTTTCCAGCGGCCGAACTTGACGTTCATCATGGCCTGGGTGCCAACGATTTGGGAGGTGGGGGTGACTAGGGGAATCCACCCGAGGGCCTCGCGCACCACGGGGATTTCCCGGACGACTTCATCGAACTTGGCAGACATTCCCTGCTCGGCGAGCTGGTTTCGGAAGTTAGAGAGCATACCGCCGGGCACTTGGAAGATGAGAATATCTGAGTCCACACGCTCGTTGGCAGGGCTGGTGAATTTACCCAACTGCTTATACACATCCTCGAAATACACGCGCAATTCCTGCAGTTTGGCAGCGTCGAACTCAGGGCAGCGCGGATGGCCCTTGAGCATGGCGAGCATGCGCACCGTATCGGGCTGGCCAGTGCCATTAGCGAACGGTGCGATCGAGGTTTCCACAGCATCCACCCCGGCATCAATGGCTGCCAGATACGATGCAGCCCCAAGGCCGGCGGTGTCGTGAGTGTGCAGAGTGATGGGCAAGCCAACCCGCCGTTTCAGCTCACTGACCAATTCAAAGGCGACCCGCGGGGCAATGATGCCCGACATGTCCTTGACGCCGATCGAGTGACAACCCAATTTTTCAAGATCCACGCCGAGTTGAACAAACGCCTCGATGGTGTGAACCGGACTGATGGTGTAGCAAATCTCGCCGCGAGCGTGCTTGCCGCAGGCCAAGACGGTTTTGACAGCGGTGGCAAGATTGCGCACATCGTTAAGGGCATCGAAAATCCGGAACACATCCTGGCCCGCCGCAGCATTGGCCCGCACAAATGCCTCCACGACGTCGTCGGGAAAACTGGTGTATTGGACAATGTTCTGGCCGCGCAAAAGCATGATTTGCGGGGTGCGGGGGGCGGCTTTCTTGAGCAGGCGAAGCCGCTCGAAGGGGTTTTCGCCGAGGTAGCGCAGGCAGGAGTCGATGGTGGCACCGCCCCAGGTTTCCAGGCCGCTGAAGCCCATGTCATCAAGGATGGGTGCTGCCGGCAGCATTTGAGCGGTGCTCATGCGGGTGGCGGCGAGGGATTGGTGGCCGTCACGCAGGACGGTATTATTGAATGTAACTGGTTGCATGGTGTGTGGGGGAATAACTCGCAGAATCCAGAGGTGTTGGAGCACCTCACAAAAAACAACGCATATTTTCTGACTCTGCCGCCACATTCAATACCAAACATCTGATGGGTTGCTGGGGAATTTCGGGAATCCCTTATTCCAGGCGGGTTCCACGGCCATACGGCGCAAGAAACGCTGTGCTTTTCAGTAAATCTGCAAAGAAGCGAGATTCGCCCTAGCCCCACCTCGGAATCTGTGCATAATTCGCGCGCCTATGAACGGAACAGCGGAACTCATCATCGAAAACAAGCGTTTGGAACTCCCCATGATCGTCGGATCGGAAGGAGAAGTCGGAATTGACGTCGCCGCCCTGCGCGACAAGACTGGTTGCATCACTCTCGACCCGGGTTACGGCAATACTGGTGCCTGCAAAAGCGCCATTACCTTTATCGACGGTGAAAAGGGCATCCTCCAATACCGCGGTTACGACATCGCCGAGCTTGCTGCCAAGAGCAATTTCATTGAGACTTCCTACCTGCTCATTTATGGCGAACTGCCCACCCCGGCCGAATTGACGGCTTTCTCCACGGAACTCACCGAAAACCAGATGCTCCACGAGGGCATGCGCTTTCTGTTTGAAGGATTCCCGACCTCCGCCCATCCGATGGGCATCCTCTCGGCCATGATCAACGCCGCCTCGTCGTATTTCCCCAACCTGCTCAGCGGCAAGGACCGCGAGACGCGTTTCCCGCGGCATGCGGCCCGGCTCATTTCGCAGGTGCGCACGATTGCCGCTTTCTCATACCGCAAGGCGCACGGACTGCCCACCATCTATCCGAAATCCAATCTCAAGTACACGGCCAACTTCCTCCACATGATGTTTTCTTCGCCCAACGAAGATTGGGTCGTCCAACCTGAGATCGTCCGGGCCTTGGACCTCATCTTCCTTTTGCACGCCGACCACGAGCAGAATTGCTCCACCGCCACGGTGCGCATGGTTGCCTCCAGCCGCGCCAACCTGTTTGCCTCGGCCTCGGCCGGCGTCTGTGCGCTGTGGGGCCCGCTGCATGGCGGTGCCAACCAAGCGGTGCTGGAAATGCTTGAGGAAATCCACGCCGAGGGTGACGATGGGACCAAGTTTCTCAACGAAGTCAAAAACAAGATTGGCAACCGCCGCCTGATGGGTTTCGGTCACCGCGTTTACAAAAACTTCGACCCCCGGGCGGTCATCATCAAGGAACAATGCGACAAGGTGCTCGCCAATTTGCACAAGTCCGACCCCTTGCTGAATATCGCCAAGAAACTCGAGGAGATTGCCCTCCACGATGAGTATTTCATCTCCCGCAAACTCTATCCGAACGTCGATTTCTACAGCGGCATCATCATGCGCGCCATCGGCATCCCACTGGATATGTTTACGGTGATGTTTGCCATCGGCCGCATGCCGGGCTGGATCGCCAACTTCAAGGAAGTGATGGAAGACCCCGACAGCCGAATCGCCCGTCCCCGCCAAATTTACACAGGCCACACCCTGCGCAATTACGTTGCGATGGACCAACGGGCCTGAGCTGGCACCCTGGCGAGGGGTTTATAGCAATGCGGCAGCCCATTCCCCATGCTCTCCGCCCTCCGACAACTCATTCAAGACGCCTTCGCTGGCGCTGCCACTGACGTATTTCTCGTCGCGGGCGAGCCACCGCGTGTTCGCCACGAGGGCGAGGTCATCGAACTGCATCCCGGCCCCGTCCCCCCGGCGGCTATGGCGGAATTCTGGAACTCCTGCGGCATCGACCCGCAAACCCACTCAGAGGCGGATGTTTCCTGGCAACTCCCCCAAGGCGGCCGCCTGCGGGTCAACCTCTATCACACCCTCGGCCGCCTCGCCGCCGCGCTGCGCCCAATCCGCGACCAAATCCCTCCACTCGCCCAGCTCGGACTGCCCGCGCCACTGCTCGAGTCATGGCTGCAGCGCCGCTACGGCCTCATCCTGGTCACCGGGCCCACCGGATCGGGCAAATCCACCACCGTGGCCGCCTGCCTCGATTGGATCAACCATCACCTTGCCCGCCACATCGTCACGCTGGAGGATCCCATCGAATACCTGTTTGAAAATGACCTGGGGTTTTTCTCGCAACGGGAGATTCGTCAGGATTCGGCGGATTTTTCCACTGGTTTGCGGGCCGCTCTCCGCCAAAGTCCGGACGTCCTCTTTGTCGGCGAGATCCGCGACCAGGAAACAGCCGTGACCGCCCTCCACGCCGCTGAAACCGGCCATCTCGTGATTTCCACCCTCCACAGCAGCGGCGTCGCAGATACCCTCGAACGCTTTTCCCACCTGCTCAAAAGCGAAACATCCGGTGCCCTCAATCTGCTCGCATCCCAACTCGTCGGTATCCTTTCCCAGCAACTCCTCCCGCGCCTCGGTGGCGGATTGTTCCCAGCGCTCGAATACCTTCAGAACGAAGCTGCCACCCGCCGTTGGATTCTCGACAACAAGCTTGCGGAATTGCAGGACCACTTGCAAAAGTCCAATGGCACGACAAATTGCTCGCTGCTCGACTACCTCGTCGCCGCCACCCGCCAAGGATTTGTCGATCTGGAAACCGCCCGCTCCGCCTGTCCGCGACCCCAGGATTTTGATCGAGCCATGCGTGGCATCTCCTGAGATCCAAACCCAGCCATGACCCGCGATATCACCGAATACCTGAGCGAAACCGTCTTGCGCGGCGGGTCCGACCTGCACCTCAGCGCCTGGGCACCGGCCTGCGTGCGCATCAACGGTGCCATCCAGCCCATCGACGAGCTACCGCTTGAGCCGGACAGGGTTCGTGATCTCATCCTCGACACGCTCACCGAGTCCCAGCGGGCCACCTTGGAACAGCAGTTCGAACTCGACTATGCCCTGCAAGTCGAAGGCGTCGGCCGCTTCCGGGGCAATGTCCACATGGCCCGCGGCCATGTCGAGGCCGCCTTTCGCTTCATCCGCCAAGACATTCCCGAACTGGAAACCCTCGGCCACCACCTCGCAGCACACCACTTTTGCAACCTGCGCGGCGGCTTGGTGCTCATCACCGGCATCACCGGATCAGGAAAATCCACCACCCTCGCCTCAATGGTCAAACGCATCGCCGACAGCCACAGCGGCGTGATCATCACCCTCGAGGATCCCATCGAATTCATCTTCCAACACAGCTCCAGCCTCATCAAACAACGCGAGGTCGGCAGCGACACCCACAGCTTCCCCGGCGCCTTGCGCCAAGCCCTGCGGCAGGACCCAGACGTCATCGTGGTGGCCGAAATGCGCGACCTCGACACGATCCGCATCGCCCTAACCGCCGCTGAAACCGGCCACCTGGTGCTCGCCACCCTGCACACGTCTGATGCGCCGCAGACGATTGACCGGCTGGTGGATGTGTTTCCCGCCGACCAGCAACCCCAGATCATTGCACAACTGTCCACCGCCTTGGGCGGCATCATTTGCCAACGACTCATCCCCCGCGCCGACGGCCAAGGCCGGGTGCTCGCCTCGGAAGTGCTCGTCCCTAACTACGCCATCCGCAACTGCATCCGCGAGCGCAAACTCGAGCAAATCGTCGGCCTGATGGAAATCGGCCACCGCGATGGCAACCGCACCATTGACCAAAGCATCGCCACACTCTTCGATGGGCATCTCATCACCCGCGAGGAAGCCATTTTCCACTGTCGCGAACCCAAAAGTTTCCAAGCCCCGCCTGTCACTCCTCGCAAACCCAAATCAATCTGGACCTGAACCCTCATGGAAACTCCCAGCCCTAAATACATCATCACCCGCGCCATCGGCCTGCTCGTCCTGCTAGTTGTCATTTCCATCACCTACAAATTCTTCAAACAGCGCCAGCGGGAAACCGCCATCATCGCCGAACTCGCCGCCATCACCACTGAGAGCTCGTTCTTCCAGCAATTCTACGCCGAGGACGCCCGCAAGTCCCTGATACGCGCCGTCGGTCTCATCGCCGAGGCCAGCTCGCTCGGGATCGCTCCTAACGACGCCATCAGCCGCAGCCTGGGAATCAAACCGCGGATGTTCACTGACGATGCCAGACATGAGGAACCCCCACTGCGAGAACGCATCATCCGGACATGCCTGCGCGACAATTATGTCAACTTCCTCAAGCTCGGCTTCAAACCGGATTTCTACGCCCTCGATGCCATGCGCCAAGGCAAGCTGCCCCCCATCCCATCCGGCCCCCAGAGCGGCCACACGCCCATCATCTCCTACTTCATCAACCCCGCCGTCTCACCCGGCATGGACAAGGTCATCGCCAATCTGGAAATCCGCCCGCCTGCCTCCGATGAGGACAAACCCAGCGACGTCCAACTCGCCTCCGCCAAACAACTCGTCCGCGACCTAACAGAGGCCAAGGTGATCGATGACCGCACCTGCGAGAAAATCCTCGAGGCACTCGGCCAAAAACCCATCACCAAGCCGCAGTAGCCCTACCCATTCCTCCCTTGGGGAGCCACTTCAGTGAGCGTCACAGCTGAAGGCAACTCGCACGCTACGACGGTCACAGACCGCCGCTACAAGGCCCGTGTTCTTCTAGATCTTGGGCGTTCTAGAATGGCAATTTCCCGCCGAGACCTTTCATCATGTCTTTCATGCCACCGGGACCGCCCATCTGGCGCATCATGTCCTTCATTTTGCCCGGGGATTTCATCATTTTTCGCATTTCGCTAAATTGCTTGATGAGTTGGTTGACGGCCATGAGCGAGGTGCCCGATCCGGCGGCGATGCGCTGGCGACGAGAGCCTTTGATGATCTCGGGGCGGCGGCGCTCGTCCAAGGTCATCGACAGAACGATGGCTTCGGTGGACTTGAGGCGCTTGGTGTCCAAGGCACCTTTGGGAAGTTGCTTTTTAATTTTGCCGAACCCAGGCATGAGGCCAAGCAGACCTTCGAGCGGCCCTAACTTCTGGATCATGCGCATCTGATCCAAAAAGTCGGTGAAGTCAAACTTGCCCGCCTGAATGCGCTTCATCGAGTGCATCGCATCGGCTTCGCTGAACTTGTCGGCGACTTGCTCGACCATCGAGACGATGTCGCCCATGCCAAGGATCCGGTCAGCCATGCGCTGCGGGTGGAACTCAAAAAGCTGGTCGAGTTTTTCCCCTTCGCCGGCAAATTTGATCGGTTTGCCAGTGACCGCACGCATCGAAAGGGCGGCGCCGCCGCGGGCATCGCCGTCTAACTTTGTTAGGATAATGCCAGTGATGCCGACGGCACCATCGAAGTGGGTGGCGACTGAGACGGCTTGCTGGCCAGTGGCGGAATCGACGACGAGTAGGGTTTCCTTGGGATTGAGGAAAGCATGGAGGCGCTTGAGTTCGGCGATGAGCCGTTCATCGATTTCCTGTCGGCCGGCGGTATCAAATATCAGGACGGTGCCGTTGTGAGTCTCTGCCCAAACGAGGGCGTCTTTGGCGACCTTGACGACGTCGGTTTCAGTGGCGGCCGGGGTATAACAGGGGACGTCGATTTGTTTGGCGAGGGCGGCGAGTTGGTCGATGGCGGCGGGCCGATACAGGTCGCAGGCGATGAGCAGCGGGCGGCGGCCTTCCTTTTGGAGGCGCTTGGCGAGCTTGGCCGCAGTGGTGGTTTTGCCGGCGCCGTTGAGGCCGCAGATGAGGATGCGCGCTGGCGGGTTGAGATCGAGCGGGGCCTGGTCGCCGCCTAACAACTCGGCGAGTTCGTCGTGGAAGATCTTGACGATTTGCTCGCCGGGTTTGATCGACTTGAGGACATCCTCGCCGACGGCTTTGGCTTGGACCTTGGCGATGAAATCCTTGGCGACGGAGAACTCGACATCGGCCTCCAGCAGGGCGATGCGGATGTCGCGCAGGGCATCGGCGATGTTTTTTTCGGAGATGCGGCCTACGCCGCGCAAATTGCGGAACGTTTTGTCGAGACTGTCGGCGAGGGAGGAGAACATGGGAACGGGCGAATTATCGGTTAGAAGATGGACGGGAAAAGACAGAAGACTGTGAGACAGAAGCCAGAAGACAAGAACAGAGAGCGCACGCGAATCTTTTCTGTTGTCTTCGGTCTGGGAGCGCAGCGGTCGTCTGTCGTCTTCATTCGGGCAGGTAGGCAGCTTCGCGGTCGATTTGGAAGGACCAGCGGAGGGGTGTGTCGGGGGCTTTGCCCTTGGCGTCCAACCAGGAGACGGCGATCTGGCAGGCGGGCTGGCGCAGGCGGCGGGTCACCTGCCAGGAGAAGAGCTGGGTGGCGGGATCATATTTGGCGGGCACCTCGCCGAAGCCCGAGACTTTCATCACCAGCGATTTCGGATCGAAGTCGGTGAGGCCGGTGAGGGTGGCGCTGATGATAGGCAGGCGCGAATTGATGATCGCGCCGGGCTCCGGGCTGACCGGATAGGGAGTGGTCTCGGCCAGCGCGCCGAGGCTTACGCTGGAGGCGGCTGGGGCGCTCTGGGACTCGCGGAACGAGGTGGCGAGCTCGAAGATTTTGTCGTTGTTGCCGAAGATCATGTAACGCGGCAGGCGCCGGTCGGGGGTGCCGCGTTTGATTTTGCCCGGGACCACGGTGAACAGCGAGGTGTAGCCAAATTCATCGGCGAGGGGCAACATTTCCTCGGTGACAAAGCCGCCGGGATAGGCGTAGGTGGTGACTTTGACCGCAAACTTGTCTTCGATGAAGCGCTTGGACTCGCCCAATTCCTTGCGCAGGAACGCGTCGTAGTCGTGTTCGCCTTTGTTGCGGTGAGCCTTGATGGTGGCCGGGTAGGGGTGGCTCACCGAGTGGCTGCCGAGGGAGCCGCCCTGTTGGAGCAGTTCGGTGATCATGGGGGTGGTGAGGGCCTTCTTGCCGCCGTCGACGTAATTTTTGTAAACGTAGAGCGTGAAAGGGTAGCCAAACTCTTTGAGGATGGGCAGCGCGTCGGTATACACCGATTTCCAGCCATCGTCGAAGGTCAGCAGGACGGATTTTTCCGGGATGGATTTGGCGCCGCGTTTCCAGGCGAGGAAATCCTCCAGTGAGATGACGGTGATGCCAAGTTGGCGCAGCACGGCCATTTGCTTGCGGAATTTCGAGGTATGCATGCGCATGGCCGTTTCGGTCTCGTTTTCTGACAAATCATGGTACCCAAGCACGGCCACCCGCGCGCCGTCATCCGCGATGGCGGTGTCTTCCAGCGGGGCGGCGCCGGGCAGTTCCGGCGGGAGGGCCTCCTCGGCGGCGGCGCAGAGGCCGGCAGTCAGGAGGGCGAATATGAGCGCAAATCGGGTCATAGGTGGCGGGAGTCTAGACCCGCCCGGGTGAATTTGAAAGCGGGAATCCAAAATCGCGGCCGGAGGCTCAGAACTTGGTATCGCTGGTATCTCAGACGAGTTCGCAGGCGAGGCGGATGGCGGCGAGCATCGACGCCGGGTTGGCGCGGTTGCGCCCGGCGATGGCAAAGGCGGTGCCGTGGTCGGGGCTGGTGCGCGGTAGCGGCAAGCCGAGGGTGACGTTGACCGCGGTGTCAAAATCGAGCAGCTTGAGCGGAATGAGCCCCTGGTCGTGATACATCGCGATGACCGCATCGAAATGCCCCTGCGCGGCGTCGCGAAAAATCGCGTCGGGCACCGCGGGGCCGGAAAATACACCGGGTAGGTGGCCGTTGAGGCGGTCGATGGCGGGACCGATGATGCGGGTTTCCTCGTCGCCGAAGGCGCCGTCTTCGCCGGCATGCGGATTGAGCCCGGCCACGGCGACACGCGGCGCGGAGAGTCCCCGTTTTGTTAGGAAGGCCGCGGTCAGCAGGCCGATGCGCACGATGCGCTCCTCGGTTAGCAGCGCGGCAACCTTGGCGAGCGGCTCGTGGATGGTGGCAAGGCCGACGCTGAGGGTGGCCCCCGTGAGCAGCATGCCGTAGTCTCGCACGCCCAGGGCAGCGGCAAAAAACTCGGTTTGCCCCGGAAACGGGAAGCCGAGGGCTTGCAGGCGTTGCTTGGAAACCGGGCCGGTGACCACCGCGTCGGCCGTACGGTGGGTGAGGCGCTCAGCGGCTTGGTGGAGGGCGTCGAGGGCGGCTTGGGCGGAGCGCGCGTCCGGTTGGCCAGGGGTGCCTGCGCGGCGATCGCCGAGGACTTCAAACTCGAAGCCAGCGGGCAGGCGGCCTGAGGCGAGGGCCTGGTCGATGACTTCGGGGCCGATTCCGGCGGGATCGCCCAAGGTGATGAGGATGCGCGGCACGCCGGGAGTGTGTACCGCGGCGGCGAGCCTGCCAAGCGCGCAATGCCCCAACCCTTCGTCTATTGTTAGACCTGCCAGCTTTGGGCGGGACGCCCGTCTGTCCTCACCGGCGGGATGCCTGAGTAACGATGCGCGCGGCGAAGGCGCCATCGGTGTGATCGCGGAACGGCAGCGCGTCGCGGGTCGCTTCGAGTGTTAGGGCGGGGTGCGCGGCGAGCAAGGCCTCGATCTGGCCGAGGTTTTCGGCAGGCTCCAGCGAGCAGGTCGAGTAGACGATGCGGCCGCCGGGCTTGAGGCAGAGCAGGGCGTGTTCGAGGATTTGGCGCTGGGTATGGACGAGTTGTTCAATGTCCGGGGCTTGCAGGCGCCAGCGGACATCGACGCGGCGGCGGATGACCCCGGTGTTGGAGCAGGGGACATCGAGCAGGATGCCGTCGAAGGCACCGTGCCAGGCGGGCGGGGGCGGCTGGGTCCAATCGTGGACCGCAACGGTGGCCTCGGCGGCGTTGAGGCGCGCGAGGTTTTGGCGCAGGCGAGGCAGGCGCTTTTCATTCGAATCGGTGCAGACGAGACCGGCCGCCGAGCCCAGCGCCGCGGCAATCAGAAATGCCTTGCCGCCCGGTGCGGCGCAGGCGTCGAGGATCGGGAAGAGGAAGCATTCGGTTTTGCCTGAGCCTGTGATACCGTGTAATAGGACTGTGTCTTTGGCTTTAAAGCTTTCGGTGAGTTCATCGAGTGCCAGTTGCTGGATCTCAGTCAAAACAATGTCGTTGGCAGCTGCATCGGCATCCTTTTCTGTTAAACGGCTGACTTCTCTTTTATAGGTTTCAAGTATTCCCTTTTCGAGCAGTGCTTTTAATAACGAAACCCCGTTTTTGAAATCTTTTAATAATTCAGTACGTGTGACTTCACATACCTGGGGAGTAAAGCATCGTGCTACAGAGATAAACCGCATCAATAGTTCCAACTGCTTGAAGGCGCGTGTACCCAGTTTATCAAACTCCTCATGCAACAGATCTTCATTAATGGCCAGGTCACCCTTTAGCCTTAAATAGGTTTCGAGCCTGGGCTTGTAATGATCGGTCAGCTCCTCCTGAGTAAGCACAACTCCTTTTTCGATGAGCGTTTTAATCAATGGAATCACCTTGACGG
>Ga0118677_10004933_pt1 | contig 23831 bp, 17 predicted proteins | sample AliMusrvi5mmetaG_FD_86154 | JGI IMG/M metagenome (GOLD analysis project Ga0118677, IMG submission 86154)
CGACGGCCCGCCCAGCTCGCCGCAATCGTGCGTCGTCTCCGCCACTGCGTAGCCGTGTGCGCGCAGCAGTTGCGTGATGGTGTCGAGCAACGCCCGGCCGCGTGTCTGGATGCGCGGCACGTTCTCCAACAGGATGAGCGACGGCGGATTGTCCGCGAACGCTGCCAGCGACAGCGCGAGGCCGCGGATCGTGAGGCGGTTGAGCGCCTGGTACTTGTCGCTGGCCGCGGCCTCGTTGTTGAGCAGCCCGGAGAATCCCTTGCACGGTGGGCTCGTCGCGAGGATGTCCGGGAACTCGCCGCCAGCTGCAGCGAACACGTCGGCCGGCGTGGCTTCGCGCCAGCCTGCAGGCGGTTCCTTGCCGTGGAATGCGCGATAGTCGTCGCGGTCGAACAGGTCCATGACGTCGGCGCAGGCGGGCTGGCGGTGGCGCTGGCCGAGATGGCAATCGCCGGCGGCGTCGGTGCACAGATCACTGGCATCGGCTCGATCCCCGAGCTCTTCTCGGAGCGGCCCGGGCGGTACCTGTTGGCCACCGACGACGCCGAGGCGGTGCTTGGCGCGGCCACGGCAGTTGGCGTCGAGGTGGTGCTCATCGGATCTGTCGGTGGCGACGAGCTCGTGATCGACGACCTCGTCCGGGTGTCGGTGGGCGAGCTGACTGAGCGGTTCGCCACCGCACTGCCGAACGCGCTCGACCAGGCTGGCTGAGCGCCGCTCAGGCCTCCACGGCGACAAGCGCGTCTCGACGGGCCTTGAGCTGCTCGACCACGTTGTCGGGCACCTTGAGCTCTCGGGGCGTGCCGCGGGCCGCCCGCAGGCCGATGCCGATCTCGAGGTCCTTCTTGGCGGTGCCGTGGTAGTCGGAACCCCCTGTCGCCACGAGGCCGTGTCGACGACACAGGTCGAGGACGAGCTCGGTCTCCTCAGGCGTGTGGCGCGAGTAGTAGGCCTCGGCGCCCACGATGCCCTGCGACGCGAGCTGGCCGAGGATCGGGTCCAAGATGGCGCGCTTGTCCTCGAGGCTGAGCACGCTGCCGTCAGCGGGCGCCTTGCAGAAGGAGATGATCGGGTGGGCGATCACCGTCACCGCCCCTGAACGTCGAGCTGCCTCGGCCGCCTCGGCCGGGGTCCGGTTGGCCTTGGGGATATAGCCCGGTGCCCTTGCGTCCAAGAGGTCATCGAAGACCTGCTGGGTTGAGGTGAACGAGGTGGGGATGTCGTCGCGGGTCACCTTGGCGGGCTTGCCTCCCTCTGGGTACGCCTCGATCAGGGCAGCGGCGAAGTGGGGTCGAGACGCACGGGCCAGCGGCTTCTCGGCGAACTCCTGGATCCGTCGCCGGGTCAGCTTCGTGTAGCCGTAGCCCTGAAGCAGGTCGACCAGGCGGTCGTTGCGGCTGTCACGATCACGACGCAGCTCGCGCAGCATCTTCTGCAGCGGGCTCTTGGCCTCTTCGACGAAGTAGCACAGCACGTGCGTCGAGCGGCCGGTCTCCTCGTGGAGGCAGGAGATCTCGCAGCCCGGAATGAACTCGATGTCCGTCGCTCGCTGCTCGTTGAGCTCTTCGAGCGCAGTCGCGAAGCGGGCGTTGCCCTCGGTGGTGTCGTGGTCGGTGAGCGCGACTGCACGCAGACCTGCGGCCTGTGCGAGCCGAGCGAGCTGGCTCGGCTTCTCAGTGCCGTCGGAGCGAGTGGAGTGCATGTGGAGGTCGATCACGCCTTTGACCGTATCGCTTCCTCTCGAGCTGGCAAAGGCGAACGATGGTGTGACGGCGACGCAGCTCACCCACGCCATGACCATGTCTCGTACCATGACGCCGTGGAGGACGATGGGCTCACGCTGCGACCGCCCTCGCACCGTCGAGGCCGCCACCGCCCGCCGATCGAGTCTCGCCTGACGCTCCTCGCCGTTCTCATCGTCGTCATCCCGTGGCTCGTTGCCCTCATCCACGTGGTGCTGACTGCACCGTCATCGATCGCCCTGCCTGATGATCTTGCGCTCATCGAGCTCCACACGCGCCGTGCTATGCACCTGTCCCAGCAGCTGGGCGTGTTCGACCACTACGGGTGGAGCCACCCAGGGCCGACCTACTTCTATCTCCAGGCGCTACCGGGCTGGCTGCTCGGCAGCTCGGCTCGAGCGCTGTTCGTCGGTGCCGCCCTCATCGGTGCTCTCTCCTCGTTGGCCATCGTCTGGGTGGTCGAGCGCCGAGCTGGAGCCCTGCGTGCACTTGTTGCCTCGGGAGGGCTGGCCTGGCTCGGGTTTCTCCTGACGGCGCACGGCCCGGCAGCGTTGACCTACTCAGAGGGTCGCCTCGGCGCGCTGGTGAGCCCGTGGAACCCGATGGTCGTGATCATCCCGCTGCTCCTCGTCCTGGTGCTGGTCGCCGCTGCCTGGGACGGCTCGGGCTGCTCGGCGCTGGCGGCGGTGCTCGTGGGCTCCTTCGTGGTCCAGACCGACATCTCGACGACGCCGGTGGTCGGCCTCGTCGTGGCCTGCGGCATCGTGGGCTGGGTGCTGGCTCGACGGGGTCACCCGCTCGAGGCGTCAGCTCGGCGGCGTTGGCTCGGCGCAGCCACGGCCGTTGGCATCGTGGTTGTCTGGATCCCTCCGCTCATCGAGGAAGCGACCGGTCACCCCGGCAACATGACGCTGCTCTGGCGGTTCTTCACCACCCCGCATGCCAGCTTGTCGTTCACCGAGAGCCTCCACACCGCCGTCGCCGGGCTGGCGGTGGCAACCGTCGGCCCCGGCGAGATCATGTCCTCGATCCTCGGCGGACCGCCGCACCACGGCCTGCTCGCCGTCGTCACCGCGATCGGGTCACTGGCAGCAGGTGTCTGCAGCCTCGTGCTCGGGCTCAGAGCCCGACGCCGCTTCGCAGCTGGCCTCGGTGCGGCGTCGGTCGTCGGCCTTGGTGGCCTGGTGCTCGGCGCGAGCCACATCGTCGGCTTCGCGTTCGGGTACCTGGTCATCTGGGCCTGTGTGCTCCCGGTCGCAGCCGCGCTCTCGGTGCTCCTCCTTGAGGCGCCGGCGGGGCTTCGCTCGACACAGGCGCGACGCGTCGGCCGGTTTGTCGTCGTTGGCCTGGCCAGCCTCGCCGGCGTGATGATGCTCGTCGGGGTGCTCACCCTCCCGCCGGTGTCGGCGACGGCAGATCCGCAGGTGGCGGCCTTGACCCGAGTGGTCGTCGGTTCGGTCCCAGCCGGCTCGGTGGTCGAGATCGAGGACGCTGGCGCGGGCTCGTCGGCGACCCAGCTGCTCGACGTCGAGCGCTTCTTCGGCCTCATCAACCAGTTGGACAAGGCTGGGTACCAGCCAAAGGTCAACTCGTTCTGGCAGTCGCAGCTCGGACCGAGCTACGTGGCCGGTACCGGGGTGCGCCATGTGGTCACGCTCTCCACGTGGACAGCGGCCTCGGAAAGCCACGCCGGCTATGTCGGTCGGGTGGGTGACATGGCGGTGATGATCACACCTCGATGACCCCTCCTCGTCGAGGCCGCTTCAGCCGGCCGAGCGAGCGGTGAGTCCGATCTGGTGGACCGCGTCGAGGAGCCAGGGTGCGACCAGGGCGGCCCCAGCTGGGTTGAGGTGGATGCCATCGGAGAACCGGATGACTGTGCCGTTCAAGGTGCTGGTGTAGCGCCCCTTGGGGTCGAGCGCCTTGTTGAGGTCAAGCACGGTCACCTTGTCGGGGTTGGCGGCTGCGATCTCGTGGAGCATGGCGTTGTAGGCGTTGACCCGGCTCGGCTGATCCTCTGGCCACAGCTGGCCATCGGCTTGGGGAGGCTGGTGGTAGTAGGGCGCGGTCAAGAGCACTACCCGGGCACCGGTCGAGCCCACCAGCTGGATGTCGCGCTCGATGGCAGCGCGCTCGGCTCGATCGAAGGCTGGCTCCCCGATGTGGGCCCATCGCCCGCCGAGCCATCGGTCACGGACCTCGTAGGCGCCGTTGGCGATCACCACCACATCAGGATGGAATGCCTCGATGTCGGCTTTCCATCGCTGCTCTTGCGTGGCGCACGGCACGAGTCGACCGTCACGCTCCCCTGAGACGCCTGGCTCGATGGTCCCATGGAGGACGGTGCGACCATGGAGGAAGCCGCAGCCCAAGACGCCGTCGCCGGCGAAGGCGATGTCGTGGGCCTCCGAGGCTGGACCGAGGCCGAAGGCTAAGAAGCTCGCCTCTGAGCTGCCCACCAAGAGAAGCCGGATCGGCCCGCCGGTCCCGGCCGGCACCGACGGCGTGTTGGCACCGGTCCCGGGATCATTGATGGCGGTCGACTCGAGGCTGTGCTTGAGCCCGTTGGCGACCTGGTCGATCGAGGCGGTCCCGCCCGCGGTGGTGGCGATGAGGACGACCGCGGTGGCGCCGATCGCCAGGGGCGCGGCGACCCACCCTCGCCAGCCTCGCAGCGCGCCTCTGCGGATCGGCATCTCGAGGAATCGATACGACACCGCAGCGATGGCAACCGCCACCACGAGCCGGAGGGCCAAGAGCACGGTGCCATGGAGCCCAGTCCGATCAGGCGTCAGCGCCACGAAGACCGGCCAGTGCCAGAGATAGAGCCCATAGGAGATGGCCCCGATGTAGCGCACCGGCCGAAGCGACAAGAGGCGCGAGAGCGGTGACGCGGGGAGGATCGCCACCGAGCAGATGACGCCTGCAGCAGCCAGTGACACCAGTGCGAAGCCACCTGAGTACACCCAGCCTGTCGTCGCATCGCTGGTGATGACGATGACCATGATGCTGGCCAGCGAGACCCAGCCGACGACCTCAATCGCTGCTCGTCCCGCCGCCGAGAGCGCCAGTGGCCTGACGAGCGAGGTGGCGCTCGGTTGGGTCCTCCTCGACCTGAGAGGCGAGGAGAGGGCGATGGCGAGGAGAGCACCGATCAGCACGGCCTGGGCTCTGGTGTCGGTGCCGTAGTAGACGCGGTCGATGCCGGCACCTCCGTCGTAGAGGACCGCCATCGCCGCAGCGGAAGCCAGCGCGCCGACGCCGGCTACAGCGCCGAGCGCCCGACGAGATCGGGTGAGCCGAAGGACGCCGAGCACCACCAGCGGCCAGACGACGTAGAACTGCTCCTCGATCGAGAGCGACCAGGTGTGGAGCAGCGGACGCGGTGCGCTCAAGCCTGCGAAGTAGCCCTGACTGTCGAGGAGCAGGTGCCAGTTGTTGACGTAGAGCATGGTGGCGATGCCATCGCCCCTGATCGAGCTCACCGTGTCGCTCGGGGCGATGGTGACTGCGTAGATCCCAATGGCGACCAAGAGCACCAGCAGGGCAGGGAGGAGCCGTCGGACACGGTGGCCCCAGAAGCGCAGGAGCCGGATGGTCCGAGAGCGGCCGAACTCGGCCAACAGGAGGGCGGTGATCAAGAAGCCCGAGAGCACGAAGAAGACGTCGACGCCGAAGAACCCGCCGCCGAGCCAGCTCACCCCACCGTGGAACAGGACCACGAGCACGATGCCGAGGGCTCGGACGCCGTCCAAGCCAGGGATGGTGGTGACCGGCGGCTCTGGGTCGGTGGTTTCGGGCTGCGCAGCCTCGTCGATCGGCGCTGTCGTCGTCATGCGGCGACCGGACCTCGTGCGCTTGGCACCGACCCGGCGCCGAGCTTGGCGGCGTTCTTCGCCCGCCACCGCATCAGGGGCTTCTCCATCAGGTACCACGAGGCGATGGCGATCCCGAAGATGATCGCCAGGCGAGCCAGCTCGGTCGGCCAGAAGCCCCAGCCAGTCTGGTTCGGCTGGAGGGCGAGGTAGACGGGGAAGTGGAGCAGGTAGACGGTGTACGAGAGGTCACCGATGAACACGAGGACGCCGAGGCCGGCGAACTTGGCACCCAAGCTGGTCGGGCACACCACGAAGTAGATCATCAAGATCACCGAGGCGATCGTGGTCAGGGGGATCCACCACAGCGCCACGTCACGGCTGAAGAGCGGCGCGTAGATCAGGATCCAGATCAAGAAGGCTGTCGACGCTGCGGCCAGCGTGGTGATCACCGCCTTCGCCCACGTCCCCCACCCGGTCAGCCACCCGTCAGCGGCCAGCAGGCCGAGGAGGCAGCCGGCGAAGAGGGCGTCGGCTCGTGGATCGAAGGCGTAGTAGATCCGCATGAACGTGACGTTGGTGAACGGGTGTGCACCAAGGACCAGGAACAAGCGGTCACCTGCGCTCAGCAACAGGCCGGCAATGGCGAAGAAGTAGGCCAGCTTGGCCCGATGGGTGGCGATGGCGACGACCATAAGCAGCGACCACAGGATGTAGAACTGCTCCTCCACCGAGAGCGACCATGTCTGGGCCAGGTAGCCGAAGAACGGCGCGTGCCCAAGCGCTTGGCGGTAGTCGGCGTAGTAGAAGAGCGCCGCGGCGCTGTCGCCCCACACCCGCTGGGCGGCATCGGCGACGTGCACGATGCTGGCGTAGATCGCCAGCAGCCCGACGGTGAGCAGGAGCGGCGGGAGCAGCCTTGCCGCACGGCGCTCGTAGAAGTTCCGCAGGGAGATGCGGTCGTTGCGCTTGCCTTCGGCGCTCAGCATGGCGGTGATCAAGAAGCCCGAGAGGACGAAGAAGATCTGGAGCGCGACCCAGGTGCCCGGCAGCGTGTGGAAGTTGGAGTGGTAGATCAAGACGGTGAAGAGCGCGAGCGCCCTGACACCTGTGAGCGGGGGGCGGTTGCCGAGCGAGAAGCCACGCCGCCTCGTCGAGGTGGTCGGGGGTGCGGTGGTCGCCTCGTCCTCGGCGCTCGGCGAGCTCATCTGCGGGCGATCGGCCGTGGGCATCGAACGGGCCGTCCCATCAGCGAGATCGTACCGCACGTCCTGCTGGAGCCCCGGGGGCACAATGGGTCGATGGACCTGAGCGCCGGCGTGCCCGACACCGAAACGCCGGCGGTCTCGAGGAGCCATCGACCGAGCTCGCCGGTCGCCCATCGGTGGCCCGCTCTTGCGCTTCTCTCGGCGCCTGCCCTGCTCGCGCTGCTCGGTGCGTGGGCCTATCGGTGGGTCGACGAGGACGCCTTCATCAACTTCCGAATCATCTCGAACCTGCTCGCAGGTCGTGGCCTCGTCTACAACCCGGGCGAGCGGGTCGAAGCCGACTCCGACCCGCTCTGGGTGCTCAGCCTGGCGGTCCTGCACGTGCTCACTCCCTTCTGGTCGATCGAGTGGCTCTCGGTCATCCTCGGTGTGGCGCTCACCACTGCAGCCTTCGCTCTCGGTGGCCTTGCCGCCTGGCGGCTCCTCGGCGGCGACGAGCGCTCGCCGGTGGTCCCGGTCGGGATGCTGGTCGTCGCGGTTGTTCCAGCGGTGTGGGAGTTCTCGACCTCTGGTCTCGAGACGTCGATGGTGTTCGCCTGGTTGGCGCTGTGCTTCTGGCTCCTCGTCCGCGGCCTCGCTCACCCTCGAGCCCTGTGGGGCGCGGCTGTCGTCGTGGGCCTTGGCACGCTGATACGACCAGAGCTGGCGCTGACGTCGCTGATCCTGCTGGTGGTCGTGGTGGCGCTCGGCGTGCCCGTCGCCAAGCGCTCGTGGCGACGGGCGTTCGGTCTCGTCGGAGCCTCGGCGGCGATCCCGCTCATCTTCGAGCTGTTCCGGATGGCCTACTACGGCCTCCTGGTCCCCAACACAGCGCTGGCGAAGGACGCGGGGGCGCAGTGGTGGGGGCAGGGGTGGCGCTACCTGTGCAACCTCGTGGTGCCCTATGCCCTCTGGCTACCACTCGCCCTCGGCGCCGTGCTGGTGGTGGTCGTGCTGCGCGACTTGCTGGCCGCCAGAGATCGTCGTCGAGCCCTCGTCCTCGTGGCACCGGCGGCAGCGGGGCTCGCACAGGTGCTCTGGGTCACGAGCATCGGCGGCGACTACATGCACGGTCGCCTCCTCCTGCCGGGGCTCTTCGCACTCGGACTGTCGATGGCAGTGCCAATCACCAGGCTCCGCGGCGTGTGCCTCGTGGCGGTCGTCATCATCGTGGGATGGTCGGTCGTCTGCGGCGGGTTCCTCCGCTTCCACACGGTCCCGCCCAGGGTGCTCGGCCTCCAGACGATCTTCATCTCGGACGAGCGCGCCAGCTGGATCACCGCCACCAAGGTGGCACATCCGATCACGACCTCGGACTACGCCCGCGCGCTCTCTGGAGCTGCTGGCTCGGCACTTCGAGTCGAGGCGGCAGCGATCCAACCCCCGGCGCAGCAGCTCGCACTCATCACCAATCCGTTCCTACCGGTCGGGCGCGCGACTCGCCTGCCCGCGACCTCGCGGCTTCGGTTCTCGCTCGCTGTCAACGTCCCCGGGATCGGGGTGGTGGGGTACCTGAGCGGTCCGAGGGTCTATGTCTTCGACGAGTTCTCGCTCGCCAACCCGATCGGGAGCCACTTCGTCATCGTCCGCCATGCCAGACCCGGGCACGAGAAGCTCGTCAGCCCTGCGTGGATGCTCGGTCGGTTCCTCAGACCAGGCACGCCGATCCCGACAGGGGTCGCCGATCGTCAGGTGGCTGCTGCTCGTCGGGCAATCGGTTGCGGTCAACTCGCCGGCTACCTCGAGACCATCACGTCGCCGCTGACGCTGAGCAGCGCGCTCCACAGCATCTCGAGTTCGCTTGGCTGGACGACGATGTCCTTCAGCGCCGACCCGCGGCTCGCCGAGATCGAGCTCTGCGGACAACCGTGACCGTGGGCGAGATGAGGCTGCCTCGGCGGTTCCCGCCTTGGTTCGTGGCGATGGCGGTGGTGCTCGTGCTCAGCCTCGTGATGTGGTGGCGGGTCGTCGCTGTGGGCCCTCAGTCCTCATCGATCTGTGGCTGCGGCGATCCTGCGTTCACGCTCTGGTACCTCGGCTTCCCGGCCCACGTGCTGTCCCACGGCGGTGGGCTGTGGTGGACGTCGCTGCTCTGGCATCCGACAGGCGTGGACGTGCTCGACGCGGCCTCGAGCCTCGGCCTCGGCATCCCGCTGGCGTGGCTGTCGCTCCTCGCTGGTCCGGTGGCTGCGCTCAACGCGGCCCTGATCTCAGCGTCGGCGCTCAGCGCCATGGGCATGTGGCTGCTGCTTCGTCGCTGGGGCTCGTCGGGCAGCTCGGCCCTCGTCGCCGGCGTCCTCTTCGGCTTCTCGCCCACGGTGGTGATGAACCTGGCCGAGGCCCACCTGGTGGTCGGCTTCTTGGCACCGCTGCCGCTCCTCGTGCTCGCCATCGACGAGGTGCTGACCGGTCGGCGCTCACGCGAGCTGCTGGCCGGGGTCGCAGGAGCTGGCCTGGTGGTGCTCGAGTTCCTGATCTCGCCTGAGGTGCTCGTGATGGCCGGCCTGGCGCTCGGGCTCGCTGCCGGCGGCGGGCTGCTCGGGTGCGTGGTGCGAGGGGTGCCGGTGAGGTTCACGAGCGCGACGCGCCGAGGCCTGGGACTGGCCGTGGTGCTGAGCATCGTCGGTCTGGCGTGGCCGGGGTACGTGGCGCTCGAGGGGCGAGCGCACCTTGCCGGCTCGGTCTACCCCTCTGCCTCGCTGTGGCAGGCCGGCACCAGTATTCGGCACCTGGTCCTCCCGACCCCCGCCTCCTCAGCCCTCATGGCCTTCGCCGCCAGATTCGGTGGGTTCCAGGGCCCCCAGCTCTCGGCGGACTACATCGGCATCGGCGTCCTCGTGGTCGCCGGGCTCTCGGTCATCCTCCTGCGCCGACACCTGCTCACCTGGCTCCTCGCTTCGGTGGCGGTCGTGTTCGTGGCGCTCTCGCTCGGCTCACCGGGAGCCGGCTGGCGGCCGTGGGAGCTGTTCGGTCAGCTGCCGGTCCTCGAGAACCTGATCCCCTCGAGGCTGCTCGTCGTGGTGTGGTTCTGCCTCGCAGCACTGATCGGGCTGGGCCTGGACGCAGCAGCGACGCAGTGGCGCCGATGGTTCGTGCGACCTGGCTTGTTGGTGGTGGCCCTTGCGCCCACCGTCGCCTATCTGGCACCTGCGATGCCGTTGGCGGCGGAGCATGTTGCTGCCCCACGGGTCTTCGAGCACCAGGCGGGCCAGGTCGTCCTCCCGATCCCGGCCGGCTTCTCTGCCATCCAGAGCTCGCTGGCGTGGCAGTCGGTGACGGGCTACTCGTGGTCGATGGCCGGTGGCGACGGTCCGGGCTCTGACCCGCGACTCCATGCCCGTGATCGCCGTGCGATCGAGGCCCTGCTGCGGGTGTCGGGCTCCTTTCCCTCCACACCACTCGTCGTGACGAGTCCGCTGTCGGTGCGGGCGTCGCTCGTGCGCTGGGGCGTCACGAGGATCGTCATGGCCAGCGGCCATGGGCTCCCGGCCTACGACCTGCCGATCGACCCACTCGGCGCAGCTGCACTCGTGACAGCGGCCACCGGGAAGGCTCCGGTGCGGGGACCGCAGGGCTGGGTGTGGTCGTTCGACGCTCGACACTCGCCGCCACCACGTCTCCTCCCAGTCCATCGCTGTACCGTCGAGGCGACGAGCGGGGTCCCGGCGGTGGCCGCCTGTGTGCTCAACACTGGCTCGGGGGTCGAGAGGCGGTGACGATGACGACACTGAGCGCACCACGCCTCGAGCGCCAGCGCGTCGCCGCAGCCGAGATCGCCCTCGCCGTTGCCACGTTCCTCCTCGTGGCGCTGCTCGTGTGGTGGCAGGTGTGGACGAGTCACCCGACCAGCATCACGACGTGCGGGTGTGGCGACGCCGCTCGATTCATCTGGTACTTCGAGTGGCCTGCCTTTGCCTTGGCCCACGGCCACTCGCCGCTGTGGTCTGCCTGGATGCTCCACCCCACCGGGGTGAACCTCCTCAACGACACCAGCGTGCTCGGCCTCGGCCTGGTCCTCGCCCCGCTCACCTGGCTCCTCGGCCCGGTGGCATCGATGAACGTCGCGCTCGGTGTGGCGCCGATGCTGTCGGCGACGACGTGCTTCGTGCTCGTGCGTCGCTTCGGCGGCGCACGCTGGTCGTCGTGGCTGGCTGGCCTCATCTTCGGCTTCTCGCCCTTCGTGCTTACCGAGCTGGCGCTCAACCAGATCAATATCGCTTTCTTGGGCTTGCTGCCCCTGATGGTCGTGGTGCTCGACGAGCTGCTGGTCGTCCAGCGCCACCGTCCGCGCACCGCCGGACTCGTCCTTGCTGCCCTGGTGGTTGTCCAGTTCTTCATCGGCATCGAGGTCCTGGTGATCGTCGCTCTTACCGGTGTGGTGGCCCTCGTCGCCATCCTGCTCAGCACAGCCCGGCTGGAGCCGGCTGCCCGAGAGCGACGGCTCCGTCACGGGGTGCTCGGTCTGGGGTGGGCGGTGGGGGCGAGCGCAGTGGTGCTCGCCTATCCGCTGTGGTTCTACTTCCGGGGTCCCGCGCACCTGTCGGGGCCGGTCTGGGGCGGCGCTGCACTCGCCTCCTACGGCCTGGTCCCTCGCAGCTTCGTCGACCCCGCCGGGCTGGCCACGCTCGAAGTCAGCATGAAGAACTTCGGTGGCTACCAGGGCCCTGTCCTGCCGGGACTCGGCTACCTCGGTGTCGGCCTCCTCCTGCTCAGCGTGCTCTGCTCGATCTGTGGGTGGCGACGCCCCATCGTCCGTCTGGCGACCCTCCTCGCCCTCGTCGCAGCGGCCCTGAGCCTTCGACCAGGTGGCCACGTGCCAGTGCCGTGGTCGCTGCTGCGCCACCTTCCCATCCTCTCGGACGTCGTCGAGCTGCGCTTCCTGGTCGTCGTGACGCTCTGTGCCGCAGTAGTGATCGGGCTGGGCGTCACTGACTTCGCGGCACTCGTCGAGCGCAACATCGCAGGGTGGTTTGGGCGGGCCCTCGTCTTCGTCCTGGTCGTTCTGGCACTCGTCCCCACAGCGATGGCGATGCTCGACAACATCCCACTCACCGCTCGACCTGTGGTGCTCCCGACGTGGTTCCACTCATCCGAAGCGACCACGTCGTCGCCCAAGGTGCTGCTCACCTACCCGTTCCCCTCCTCAGGGCTCCAGTCGTCATTGGCCTGGCAGGCGGTCGACGCCATGGCCTGGGCTCAGGCTGGTGGCGGGGGCCCCGCCGGCGTCCCTGCACGAGCTGGGGACCACCAGAGGGCGGCGCTCGTGCTCGACGAGGGTTCGCTCGGTCTCGGGCCGTTGCCAGCCATCTCGACTCGCAACGTCACCTCGGTCAGGTCAGCACTCGACGCCTGGGGGGTCACCACCATCGTGATCCCACTCGATCGTGACCTGCCGGTCTACGAGCGAGGCCGGAGCAGAGCCTGGGCTGTTGCTTTCCTCACGGCGGTGGAGGGGACTGCGCCGCGCCTCGAGCACACCGCGATGGTTTGGCAAGTCTCGCCCACCACCACCTCGAGCCGGCTTCCGACCGCAGCCACCCTGGCCTGCGAGGCATCGCCTCTCGCCCAGGTGCCCAGCTGCGTGCTGCGGTCGCTCACCGGTTGAGCGTGCCAGTGACACCTACCATCGGCTCGTGGTGACACACGCGACAGAGCTCGAGGAGGTGGCGGCCGGCGCCACCCGTGCGCGCCACCGCCGCCTCGGACCTCCCTCCTTCGACCTGCGGGCCTTCCTTGTGGTGGCGGTGCTCTACCTGCTCGGCTCGCTGGTGGTGTGGTGGCACGTGTGGAGCACGTCGCCCACCTCGGTGACGACGTGCGGGTGTGGTGACTCGGCACTGTTCCTCTGGTTCTTCGAGTGGCCGGCGCACGCGCTTTCAAACGGGCTCTCTCCGTTCTTCTCGACGGCAATGAGCTATCCGACCGGGACCAACCTGCTCGCCAACACGAGCGTGCTCGGCATGGGAGTGCCGCTCGTGCCGGTGGCGTGGCTCTTCGGACCGGTGGCGTCGCTCAACGTGGCGCTGCTGCTGGCCCCGGCCTTGAGCGCGCTGGCCATGTACGTGCTGGCCAGCCGGTTCGTGACCTGGACCCCTGCAGCGTTCGCCGCAGGGGTGTTCTACGGCTTCTCGCCGATGGTGCTGGTGAGCCTGAACGATGCCCACCTGATGCTGGGGATGGCCGCGATCCCTCCATTGATGGTGGCCGTCCTCGACAGCCTGGTGCGCACCAAGCGAGGTCGCCCGGTGGTCGGCGGGATCTTGCTCGGCATCTTGGTCGCGCTCCAGTTCTTCATCGGCACCGAGGTGCTCTTGATCTGCGCGCTGATCTTCGGCGCGGCCTTCGTGGTCGTCGTGGCGGTCGCCGCGATTGGGCATCGAGAGGTGCTCATGGCCCACCTGCGCCACACGACGATCGGCCTTGGGGTCGCCGCGCTGGTCGCCCTCGTGCTGCTCGCCTATCCGGCGTGGTTCGCCCTGCTCGGACCCGCACACATCTCGGGTCGGGTGTGGCCGACCATCTCGCTCGCCGTCGAGGGTGCGACGCTCAAGGCGCTTGTCGTCCCTATGCCTGCCTCGATCAGCTTCCTCCACTTCACCCACCGGGTCGGCGGCTCGCAGGGCCTCAACCTCTCCGGGCAGTACTTCGGCTTCGGCGCCTTCATCGTGGCGGGGCTGGCGATCGTGCTGCGCTGGCGCGATCGCGTGGTCTGGCTCCTCGTGACCGTCACGGCTCTGTGCATCGCCCTGTCCCTCGGCCAGAACCCCCACCGCTGGCTCCCGTGGTCGCTGCTCGGTCAGCAGCCAGTCTTCGAAAACATCATTCCGAGCCGGTTCCTCCTGCTCGCTTACATGACCGTCGCCCTGCTGGTCGCGCTGGCCGCCGAGGCTGCGTACCAGCGCCTCGCTGACGGGAGGTCGCGCGGGGTGGCCGTCCTCGTCGCTGGCCTCCTGCTCGCCGTGGCGGTGATCCCGCCGCTGAGCTACCTGGCGCCGACCTTGCCTCTGTCGACCCAGCGAGTGGTCTTGCCCCGGTGGTTCCAGACGGTGGCGCCGAAGCTCCCGCCACATCAAGTGCTCCTCGTCTTCCCGGTCCCCTTCGCCCTGATCGAGAGCTCGATGGCCTGGCAGGCGGTCGCTCGGATGCCGTACTCGATGGTCGGTGGGGGCGGCCCCGATGGGGTGCCTGAACGGGCTGGCATCGAGCAGCCGGGGCAGCAGGTGATCGCCGACGCCTCGTTCAGCTTCGTCGCCCACACCTACACCCCTCACGACATCGCGGCGGTGAGATTCGCACTCAATCACTGGGGTGTCACCGGCATCGTGCTGCCAGATCAGGCCAACCTCCCCGCCTACGACCAGATGGCCGACGTGACGACCGCCGCCGCCTTGATGACGGCTGCCACCGGCACACGACCGATCTGGCAGGCGAGCGCCTGGGTGTGGCGGCTGAGCCGTGCCACGCCTCCACCTCGACTGGTGTCGAGCGAGCACTTCTCGTCGTGCACGCTCGGCAAGCCGAGCCGCGGCGTCACAGCAGTCAGCACTGCCACCGCGTGCATCCTCGCCTCACCGGTGCCGTGACCAAGCCGGCGGCGGGGCCACCTCGCTGCACCGTCGCTGAGATGGTGGTGGTGGCGCTCGGCTATCTCGGGGTGGCGGTAGTCATCTTCTGGGGAATCTGGTCGAGCGGGCCGACCACCACGACCATGTGCGCGTGCGGCGACAGCGCTCGCTACCTCTGGTTCATGTCGTGGCCAGCCTGGGCAGTCAGCCACGGCCACGGGTTGTTCTGGTCGACACGGCTGTTCCCACCGACAGGCTTCAATATCTTGGACGACACCTCAGTCCTCGCCTTCGGCGTCCCGCTGGCTCCGCTCACAATGCTGCTCGGTCCGGTGTTCACGCTCAACGTGGCGCTCACGATGGCGCCGGCGGCCTCGGCACTTGCGATGTATGGGCTGCTTCGTCGATGGGTGCGCTGGAGGCCAGCGGCCTTCATCGGGGGTCTCGCCTTCGGCTTCTCGTTCTGGATGCTCACCGGGATCACGGACAGCTGGCTCAACCTCACGTTGGTCATCGCTCCGCTCCTCGCCGTGTGTCTCGACGAGCTGCTCGTCACTCGGCGCCATCGACCGAGCCGAGTCGGTGTGGCGTTGGGGCTCTTGGTGGTGGTCCAGTTCTTCATCTCGACCGAGCTGCTCGTCATCTTCGTCCTGCTCATCGCCGCCACTCTGGTCGCGATGGTGGTAGGGAGCGCGCTCGCGAGACGGACCTGGCTCGCTACCTCATGGCGACCAGTCGCCACAGGGCTGGCCACCGCTGTTGGCGTGTCGGCGGTCCTGCTCGCCTATCCCGTTTGGTTCGCCCTGGCTGGGCCGTCGCACCTCACGGGACGCGTCTGGCCGTCGATCACGCCAGGTTGGTACGGCATCACCCCGGCTGCCTTCGTCCACACCGGCGCCGCCGGGGGGGCGGCAGCGGCACGTCGTGTTGGGGGCTACCAGGGCCGAACGTTCCCTGCCGTGGCGTCGCTCGGCTGGCCGCTCGTCGGCGTGCTCGTCCTCGCTCTGGTGGTGCTTCGTCACCAGACCAAGGCGTGGTTGCTGGCCGGCGTCGGGCTCCTCGCCGCGTGGGCATCGCTGTCGTCTGATCGTGCGCTCAACCACTTCCCGGTGCCATTCGATGTGCTGGCCCACCTCCCGGTGATCGAGAACGTCCTGCCGATCCGCTTCGTCGCCGGTGTCACCTTCGCCGCCTGTGCACTGGTCGCGCTGGCGGCCGATCAGGTTCGCTCCGACGTGCTTGCGGCGAGAAGCCTCGTTGCTGGAGGCCGGGCCCGTGAGCTCATGGGCGTGGTCGGCGGCGCTGTTGTCCTCGTCGTCGCATTCGGCCAGCTCGGTGCCTCGGTGGTCGAGGCGGTGCCCCTGACCACCCAGCCGGCCGAATCTCCCCGCTGGTTCGCCTCGCACGGTCGTCACCTGGCCGGCAATGAGGTGGTGCTGACCTATCCGGCACCATTCAGTGGCATCCAGGCACCTCTGGCATGGCAGGCGATGGATCGATTGACCTACGCCATGGCTGGGGGCGACGGTCCTCGAAGTGCGTTGCGCCGAGCCGGGAGGGCACGAGCAGGGGAAGCGGTCCTGGCTGACCTCACGTGGACGACGACGCCCCAACGAGACCTCACGGCTGCCAGTACGAGGGCGCTCGGTGAGGCGATCAGGGCCTGGGGCGTGACCCTGATCGTGATCCCAGATCCTCATGGCGTGCACTTCTACGAGACGGGCAACAACACGGCTGCCGCAGCGGCGCTGGTGTCGGGCACGCTCGGAATGGCGCCAATCTGGCAGGACGGCGCATGGGTGTGGCCGGTCCCTCGGAACTTCACAAGCCTTCCGGCAGCGACGATGCGACGGTGCGAGCAGATCTTCGGCTCCGACCCGGGCGCTGCAGCGCGCTGCAGCGCCAATGGCGGCAAGAGCGCTGAGTTGGCGTCTTCAAGCTCGTGACCCGACACTGAAGGCTCGGACAGGGGGCAGGGTAAGATGTGAACGTGAAGCTTCCTTGGCGCCGTGGCGAGACTCCAGTGGATGGCTTCGTCCACGAGCCTCTGGTCTTGCCCGAGCCGCCGAACCCGGGCTTCTACGATCCCGCTTGGGACGAGTGGGACGTCAAGAAGGGCCCTTCTCGCCGTGCCGTGATCATCGTGGTCGTGCTCGCAATCCTCGCGGTGGGTGGATTTATATTCTTTAAGTCGACTAGCGCCGGGAAGACTCCATCGACCGGCTTCACGACGCCAACCACCTTTAGCATCGCTCAGACTGCGTCGACCCCCACACCTACAACTTTTAGCGGCAAAGTATCCGCCACAACTCCGTCGTTCACCGTGGGGAACGGTCTTACCGTCCTTGCGGCGTCCTGCAATTGCACTGCGGCCAAGTTTGAAATCCAGGTGCTTGATGCCACCGGCAACGTAGCGGCGACGCCTATCGAAACAACTGGGCTTTTCGGAAGCGGTACCTTCGCCGGCTCGGTCCCGCTCAGCGTGCCGCAAGGCACGTACACGCTCCAGGTCTCCGCGATCGGACCTTGGAAGGTGACTGTGACGTCGCCTCCTCCCAACCAGCCGACCCTTCCTCTGGCGGGTCGGTTCTTCGGGGGTTCTGGACCATCTATCATTGGGCCATTCGCAGCCAATCGTGACTACCTCGTATTGTGGGCATTCTCGTTCAATCCGACACCGGTGAAATTGCAGGTGATTAACTCCGTCACTGGGGCGGCGACCACAATCAAGGAGACATCCGGGACAGCGAAACCCTCATGGGTTCGTGTTCCCGCCCAACAAGCACCCTTCTATCTTTATCAAGGTGACACTCAGTACCTCTGGGGTCTCCTCGTCAAGCCAGCAAACTGACGCGGTGAGTGACGTGGTCGAAGGGACGCGATGAAGTTGGAGTACCGAGAATGGAAGTTGACTACTCCCTTCAAACCGCTTCGTGATTACACAGTTTGCCGGGAAGCACCGTGAAGGAGGCATGCGGCGTCTTCGCCATCGTGGCGCCAGAGCGCGAGGTCGCACCGCTGACCTTTGACGGCATCTTCGCCCTCCAGCATCGAGGACAGGAGTCCGCCGGCATGGCGGTATCGGATGGGACCTCCATCACTGTGGTGAAGGACACGGGCCTCGTGGCCAGCGTTTTCGATGATCGAACGCTCCACGGCCTCAACGGGCAATACGCCATCGGTCACACCCGGTACTCGACCGCCGGCGCGCAGGACTGGGCGGGTGCGCAGCCGGTGTTCCGCTCGATCGGCCGCAATGGCTTCGCGCTTGCCCACAACGGGAACCTGACCAATGCGGCGAGCCTTGGTGATCGGCTCGGCGTCCTCCCGGGTTTGGTGGTTTCCGACTCGGACATCCTGGCTGAGCTCATCGCGCAGAGCTTCGCCGAGGCGGCGGAAGCCGATGACAGTCTGGCAGCGGCGCTCAGGGTGGCGCTGCCGATGGTCGAGGGAGCGTTCTCGCTCACCCTCCTTGACGCTGAACGCGCCTATGGCGTGCGAGACCCGCACGGCTTTCGGCCACTCTGCCTCGGTCGGCTGGGCTCCGCTGATGCGCCAGAAGGCTGGGTGCTCGCCTCGGAGTCGCCGGCACTCGATGTCATCGGCGCGACCTTCGTACGCGAGATCTTGCCCGGGGAGATGGTGATCATCGACAAGGACGGGGTGTCCAGCGAGTTCTACGCCGCCGGCAGCGAAGCTGTCGAGAGCCTTTGCATCTTCGAGTTTGTGTACTTCGCTCGACCAGACACCCGGCTCCGAGGCCGTGAGGTTCACGGCACCCGACGGCGCATGGGTGAACTGCTCGCCGCTGAGTCGTGGGTCGAGGCCGACATGGTGATGGGTGTCCCCGACTCCGGGGTGCCTGCTGCCGAAGGCTTCTCGGTGGCCTCCGGGATCCCGTTCGGCCAGGGCCTGGTGAAGAACCGCTACATCGGCCGGACCTTCATTGACCCCGACCCCGACGCTCGGGCCAAGGCGGTGCGCCGCAAGCTCAATCCGCTGCGGGAGAACATCGAGGGAAAGCGCCTCGTCGTGGTCGATGACTCCATCGTGCGAGGCACCACCACTCGGGCACTGGTCAGGATGCTCAAGGACTCTGGGGCGACCGAGGTGCACCTGCGCATCTCCTCGCCGCCGTTCAAGTGGCCCTGCTACTACGGCATCGACACACCAGTGCGAAAGGATCTGCTCGCCGCCACCCACAGCATCGAGGAGATCGTCGACTACCTCGGCTGTGACTCTCTGTCCTACATCACCATCGACAGCCTCAGGTCAGCGATCGGCCTCGAGGACGGTTTCTGCGACGCATGCCTCACGGGTGACTATCCGACGTCGGTTCCATCGGTGCAGGCGGTGACTCTCGAGACGGGTCCACGAGCTGACGACCTGCCTGAGCCGCAGCCGGCACTGCCGGGGGTTTGAGGTGGAGTCAGCAGCTTCACCTGCGACCTATGCAGCCGCAGGCGTCGACATCACTGCAGGTGATCAGGCGGTCGATCGAATCAAGGACGCGGTGGCGAGCACAGCGATCCCCGGCGTCCTCGGCGGCATCGGTGGCTTCGGTGGGCTCTTCGAGCTCGATCTGGCGCAGTTCTCGAACCCGGTGCTGGTGGCCGCGACTGACGGGGTGGGAACCAAGATCGAGATCGCAAAGCTGACAGGTCGCTACGACTCCATCGGAATCGACCTCGTGGCCATGTGCGTCGATGACCTGGTCTGCGTGGGTGCCACGCCCCTGTTCATGCTCGACTACGTGGCGGTCGAGTCGGTCGACCCTTCCCATATCGAATCGATCGTCGCCGGCGTCGCCGAGGGGTGTCGCCAGGCGGGTTGCGCCCTGCTCGGCGGCGAGATCGCCGAGCACGGCGGACTGATGCGAGCAGGCGACTTCGACGTGGCTGGTTTCGCGGTCGGCGTCGTCTCGAAGGGCACCGAGCTCGGTCCAGCCCGGGTCGAGCCCGGCGACGTGCTGCTCGGTCTGTACTCGCCTGGCTTGCGCTCGAACGGCTACACCTTGGCGCGCCACGTCTTGCTCGAGCGAGCCGGGCTCGAGCTCGACGATCCTCTCGATGACGGGGCGACGCTCGCCGATGAGCTGCTTCGCCCGTCGGTGATCTATGCACCAGCGGTCTTGGCAGCGATGTCAGCGAGTGCTGGTGGCCTCCACGCCGCAGCCCACATCACTGGTGGTGGTCTGGCCGGGAACCTCGTCAGGGCACTCCCCGCAACGGCCCGGGCGGTGGTCGACGTCTCGGACGTGGAGGTCCCGTCCATCTTTGGAGCCATCGAGCGGCTCGGCCCTGTCGAGCCCGATGAGATGGCACGTGTCTTCAACCTCGGAATCGGCATGGTGTTGATCGTCGCTCCCTCGAGTGCCGAGCTCGTTGTGGCGGCCCTCGAGGCACACGGGGTGACGGCCCAGCCGATCGGCCACGTCGAGGAAGGCGTGAGAGAGGTGGTGGTCCGATGAGCGAAGATCGAGATGAGGAGCTTCGAGCGCACCTCCTCGAGCACTCGGTCAAGCGTGGCGACTTCGTCTTGAAATCAGGCTTGCGATCCTCATGGTTCATCGACTCCAAGCAGACGGTGTGCCGGCCTGACGCCATGGTCCTCGTCGCTCGCGCCATCCTGGCGCTCATCCCCGATGACGCGACCGCCATCGGCGGCCTGACGATGGGGGCCGATCCGGTGGCCTTCGTGACAGCAGCTGTCGGTGCGACCGAGGGGCGTGGCCTCAAGGCATTCTCGGTTCGCAAGGAGGAGAAGGATCACGGAGGCAAGGGTCGGATCGCCGGTGCTCTCGAGCCAGGTGACAAGGTGGTCGTGACCGAAGACACCGTCTCGCGGGGCACCTCGCTGCTCGAGGCAGCGCACGCCATCGAGGCGTTTGGCGCCGAAGTGGTGCTCCTCACGGCCTTGGTGGACCGAGGCGGAACCGTCGAGGCCATGGCGGCCGAGGAGGGATGGCGCTTCGAGGCCGTCTTCACCGCTCCGGATCTCGGTTTTCCGTTCGAAGGCGGAGCGGAATAGCGCACATTGGCTGGTTGCTCAGGTGTGATCCGGTGACGACCTGGTCGGTGGCGTGCGATAGGCGGCTGTGCGGTGGCTGGGTCTGGGACCGAGCGAACGATGCCGTTCGGCGGTTCGAGATGAGATCGAACACGCTTGGCGCGCGCTTCCGTGGCTCGGCAGGTCGAGGCTCACAGCAGGTGGGCGTCGCTGCCTACGAACGCCTCGCAGGGCTGCATTGTGGAGCACGGCACGAGAGGGCAGACTGTGTCCTCGCACGAATGACGATGTCGAGGAGGCCTGGTGGGACGTGGGACGGGAAGTGCCGTGCGACTGAGCGTCGTGGTGCCCGCGTTCAACGAGGAGAAGCGGATCGTCGACGGCTTGGAAGAGCTCATGGCAGTCCTCGATGCGGCAACAACCGAAATTGTCGTCGTGGACGATGGCAGCACGGATGACACCGTCCCCGTTGCCGAGGATGCGCTGGTGAATTGGCCGCGAAAGTCTGTACTTTCTCTTCCCTCAAACGCAGGCAAGGGTGCAGCCGTGAAGGCGGGCGTGGTCGCCGCAAGCGGTTCAACAATTGTGTTCATGGATGCCGATATGTCGACCGATCTGCGGGATCTTCAACTTCTACTCACTGCACTTGACACTGCCCACGTCGCCATAGGTTCGCGTTCTCACGAGTCGTCTGACGTGGTCCGCCGACCACCGCTTCGTGCGCTGATGAACCGCATGTTCGGGATGCTTGTCGCGACGACAACCACGCTTCCCTACATGGACACCCAATGCGGCTTCAAGGCCTTCCGTGCTCCTGTCGCCAAGCTCCTGTTCCACGGTCTCACCGTTGAGAGATTCGGGTTCGATGCAGCGCTACTTGACCTTGCTACGCGTCTCGGCCTCTTGATTCAGACGGTGCCCGTGCGGTGGTCGGACATCGACGGTAGCCACGTCGAACCTGTGCGGCACGGGTTGGAAACTGCGGAGGAAGTTCTCAAGATGCGGCTCTCTTGGTCTCGCATTCCGCCACTCCTTGGAATTTGGTTCGAAGACTCAACGACGAACGGCGTTGAGCAGGAGCTTGGAGGACTGCTCGAGCCGACGGACCTTGTGGTCAAGTGGCGGCAGGGAGCAGCGGTCCTGTTGCCTTGCGAGACGCCAAGCACCGCGCACCGTCGGCTGGCTCAAATGGCGGTCGCAGCTTCGACGTCGGCGACTCCGCTTGAGGTGCCCTACCAGTCGCTGCTCGCGCCTCGGTTCGGCACGTTCGAACGTCCTATGGTGGTGGGGCTGTGAAGGGTCTGCGTCGATCGATCGAGTTCTTCAAGGGCTTCTTGCACGAGGCGGAGGATCCGCAGGCTTTCTATACGTTCTTGGCCGAGGACACGACCGACGAGGTCCGACGGTACGCCCAGGTTCCCGGTTCGGTGGTCCTCGACGTCGGCGGTGCCTCGGGGTACGTCGGCGAGGCCTTCCTCGATGCGGGAGCCCGAGCCCTGACAGTCGAGTACGACCCTGCACAGGCAAACGAGCACGGTCGCTCCCTCGTGCTCGGCATCATCGGCGACGGGTGCGCACTACCGATCGCCACGGGCAGCATCGACATCACTTACACCTCCAATGTCCTCGAGCACGTGGTCCAGTGGCCATCGATGCTCGAAGAGATGGAGCGCGTTACGGTGCCAGGCGGGCTCCTCTACGTGACGTTCACCAACTGGCTCTCGCCCTGGGGAGGACACGAGACCTCGCCATGGCACTACCTGGGTGGCGATCGAGCGGCAAGGCGCTTCGAGCGTCGCACCGGACAGCCGCCGAAGAACCACTTCGGCACCAGCCTCTTCAAGCTGAGCATCTCGGACGTCCTCGAGTGGTGTCAGAACGCTCCGGGCCTCGAGGTGCTTGATGTCTACCCTCGCTACTACCCACGATGGACCAAGCCGATCGTGCACATCCCAGGTGTGCGCGAGGTGCTGACCTGGAATGTGGTCATCGTCATGCGTCGAACGGGTCTTTCGGAGCCACTGCGGCCTGCTGGGTCTGGTCGGTGCAGGCAGGCCACTCGGGACGCCATGAAGGAGGATCGATGCGTCGCCTAACATGCGCTCCTGAGCGAGTGGCCCGGATGCCAGCTGTCGTGTTCGACTGCGACGCCAGACGAGTCTCTTGAGTTGAGCGGAGATCGGTCCTGATGAAAATCACCTTCCTGTCCTGGCGAGACCTCGCCAACCCGCTGGCAGGTGGATCTGAGGTCTACATCGATCGGCTGGCTGTCTCGCTGATCGAGCTGGGTCACGAGGTGAAGCTGCTCTGCGGTGGACCGATCGAGCAGCGTCCCTACGAGGTCGTTGACACCGGCGGTACGTACTCGCAGTACCTTCGAAGCCCGTTGATCTATCGACGATTCGCGAGTGATGCCGATTTGCTCGTGGACACGGAGAACGGGATCCCGTTCTTCTCCCCGCTCTGGCGGAGGAAGCCCGTGCTCGGGCTGTTCTACCACCTGCACTCAGACCAGTGGTCTGATCGCTTTCCGCCGCCGGTGGCGGCATGTGGACGTTTCCTCGAATCGACCGCGATGCCGTTGGTCTATCGCCGGACCCCCTTCCTGGTCATCTCCGACTCGACTGCCGACGACCTGGCCTCGGTTGGGATCGACCGGTCGAGGATCACTGTCTTGCCGGTCGGCGTCGATCAGCCATCGGTGCCCCTCCCTGCAACCTCCCCAGAGCCTCTCTTCGTCTGCTTGGGTCGACTCATGCCACACAAGCGCGTCGATCTGCTGCTTCGTGCATGGGAGCGGGTCCGACCCATCACCGGCGGCACGCTGGTGATCGCTGGCGATGGTCCTGAGCGCGAAGCGCTCGAGCTCGCAGCAGGGAAGGACGTCGAGTTCGTTGGGAAGGTCACCGACGAGCAGAAGTGGGAGCTCTTGTCACGAGCGTGGCTGCTGCTCCACCCCGCACATCACGAGGGGTGGGGCATCGTGATCATTGAAGCTGCCGAGGCCGGCACCACCTCGCTCGGGTTCCGGGTGCCTGGCGTCCGGGATGCCATCGTCGACGGCGAGTCAGGACTGCTGGCCGACAGCGAGGATGACTTCGTCGAATCCTGGACCCTGGTTGGGACCAACCGCGACGAACGTGACCGCCTAGCTGCAGGGGCCAAGCGTCGAGCAGCCGAGTTTGAGTGGCCTGGCGTAGCCAAGCAGTTCATGGACCTTGCTGAGTCTGTCGTCGCAGAGTGGCATCGGTGAGCATCATCGACGGCGTTGAGGTGGCGGCCCCTCCGGTGCAGGACCGCTCCAGAGCACCGTTCACCCGGTGGGCGTTCCTGTGGATCTGGCTCGGCTTTACCGCCGTGGTCCTCCTTGAGGCCCGTGGCCTGATCGTCCGTGATACCGAGCTCGGCGTCGATGTCGCACCGCTGCAGTGGATCGCCAGCGCAGTCCACCTC
>Ga0118677_10004935_pt1 | contig 23826 bp, 19 predicted proteins | sample AliMusrvi5mmetaG_FD_86154 | JGI IMG/M metagenome (GOLD analysis project Ga0118677, IMG submission 86154)
CCGATTTAAAAATGCCAATTCATCTTCAACCTCTTCCAATTCTCCGACTACGCCAGATCCAACTGTATTCCAATCGTTTTGCAAGGGAATAAAATCGTAAGCCGGTTCTTCGTAAGGATGTTTTTTCAGCAAGGCTTCGAGCACCTTAAACTTCAGATATTCTGGAACAATTACCTCAATCCGGGTTTCTGGTTCAGAATGCAATTCATCGATATTTCCGACAAAAGGTTGAGCATTTTCATTAGCCCGAAAAGTTCCTATTCCATTGACATTAAAGCTACACGAATCGTAATTTCCGATTTGCCCTGCTCCTGCTTCTAACAGTGATTGCCGAACCTGATACGAATGAAGTTGCGGAACATAAGTAATAAGTTTCAGCAATGCATTCTGTTTCGGTTGTAAAATCTTAATATTTTTCAATCCAATTTTCTCAGCCATTTTGCCACTAACGCCTTCCAAAACATTGTCCAGATTGGTATGAGCTGCATAAATAGCAATATCGTTTTTTATAGCTTTTACTACGCAACGCTGTACTTCATTCTGACCGGTTAATTGTTTTAAACCACTGAAAATAAGTGGATGATGAGAAATAATGAGGTTGCAGTTTTTCTGAATGGCTTCCGCAATTACAACTTCTGTAATGTCTATACAAACCAGTGCCGATGTAACTTCCATTTGTAATTCTCCTAGAAGAAGTCCGGAATTGTCATAGCTTTCCTGCAATGCCAACGGAGCAACTTCTTCGATAAGTTCACAAATAGATTTTATGTTCATAATGTTGATTGACCAGTCCCTAAAGGGGAACTAAGTTACTTTTGATTACTAATTATTATGATTCAGAGAAAATGACTATTTTCTTATTCCCCTTTTGAGGTTAGGGATTCTTCGACTTCTACTTTTTCTTCAGCTAGAAATTCTGTGATGTGAGCATTAATAAGGATATTATACCAGGAAATCAATTTGCGAATATCGCTTGGATAAACTCGGTCGCGGTCATATTCAGGCAAAATTTCACTCATGTATTTGCGAAGTTTATCGTTATCTGCTTTAGGATCGAGTGAGCTAACTGCACCATTTTCCTTAACTTTTATAGCTTCAAGAATTTCTCTAAGTGGAACTTCAGCAGTTTCAGTAAAAATTGCAATATCTCCCAACGACACAACTTTATCTTTTGTATATGCAGGAATGCGTTTACCGTCAATTAGTGACTGAACAATCAACATGTTTTTACCTTGTGAAATTAATTTGAAAAGTCCGGGTTTACCCGTTAGGGATAAGATTTCTTTCAACATAATTATTTGCGTAATGATTTTTTTTAAGAATATTTTGAACCGACAAATATAACACTAATTGCTAGTTCTTCAACTTCAAATTATTAATTTTTAATGATTAAACGGGTCAATTCTTCCAGTTTAATTTTACCTTCATATATAGCTTTTCCTGTAATAACAGCCGGAATAGCTGCTTCGTGCAGCAATTCAATATCACGGATAGAACTTACACCACCACTGGCAATGAGATATATATCCGGTTTTTCGGCAAGCATTTTTTTATAAAGCTCAATGGCTGGACCCTGTAACATACCGTCTTTACTTATGTCAGTACAAATCACTTTACTAATTCCTTGCTTCATGTAGTTGATAATGAATGGCATCAAGTCAAGTTCAGTTGTTTCCAACCAACCACCAACAGCTATTTTTTCGTCTTTTACATCAGCACCAAGAATGATTTTTTCTCCACCAAATTTATAAATCCAGGAAGTAAAAATATCAGGATTTTTGACAGCTATACTCCCACCCGTTACCATACTTGCTCCGCATTCAAAGGCTATTCGCAAGTCATCGTCCGACTTAAGACCACCACCAAAATCAACTATCAAATCTGTTCCGGCAGTAATTCTCTCTAATACTTTATGGTTCACAATATGATGAGCTTTAGCTCCGTCCAAATCCACTAAATGTAATCTGCTAATGCCTGCATCTGCAAACATTTTGGCAACTTCCAATGGATTTTCGTTGTATATGGTTTTCTGTGCATAATCGCCCTGAGACAGGCGAACACATTTTCCATCAATCAGGTCGATGGCAGGAATTATTTCAATCACTTTTATCTTCGTGTTAGGGTTTCATTTTTTTTGAAAAGTAGAACAAAAGTACTAAAAATAGAGGGATTTGGCAAATTGATTTTTCTAATCTAAAAATATAAAATAAATCATTTTATTTACATTCTTTATTTATTTTCAATACCAGTCAAAAATAAACAGTTCCGTAAATTAAAAAATGAATATATTTGTAACCAAAATAAGTATTCAGTATAATGACAAAAAAAATATGGGATTAGACTTAACAGAGATTTTGAAAATTGCTCCGGCAGCTGTAATCGGACTGACAGTTCACGAGTTTTCACATGCTTATGCAGCATTTAAACTTGGTGATAATACTGCAAAAGATGAAGGGCGATTAACGTTTAATCCAATTAAACATATCGATTGGTTGGGTTTCTTTTTGATTGTTGTTGCCGGATTTGGCTGGGCGAAACCGGTAAGTTTTAATCCTGATAATCTGAAAAACAAACATCGCGACGAGATTTTGATTTCAATTGCCGGACCAATTTCCAATTTCATAATTGCGGTGCTGTTCTTTGTGATTGCACGACTCCTCTACTTTGTTGATTATTTAAATACTTCAACATTCGGACTTGAAATGATTCAACTTATCGTAATTTGGGGAATTATTAATTTTAGTTTGTTTGTTTTTAACCTCATTCCAATACCACCCCTCGACGGGTCTCATCTGTATCTTACTTATTTAAAAGACATTAATCCCAAGTTAATGATGAATATGTACAAATATGGAACTTTGGGACTGCTTGCAATTATTCTTATTGAAAGTAATTTGCATATCAATATCTTGCATCTGTCAAACCTAGTAGGTGGCATTACTTCTTTCTTTTTTCAGCTACTAGGTTTTAAATAAATAAACTCAAATTTATCTTACAAACTCCATTATCGAATCTTTAATAATTTCCACACATTCAAGCAATTGAGCTTCGGTAATAACTAAAGGTGGCGCAAAACGAATAATATTTGTGTGGGTTGGTTTAGCGAGTAAACCGTTTTCGAGAAGTTTCAAGCAAATATCCCAGGCCAGATTTTTATGCCTTTCATTATTGATAACCAACGCATTCAATAATCCTTTGCCCCGAACAAACGAAGCAACAGCCGAAGTGTTACAGAGTTTCTGCATTTCATTTCGGAAAATTTCACCCAGTCGGAAAGCATTTTCAGCCAGTTTTTCATCACGAATAACTTCCAATGCCGAAATCGCTACGACTGCTGCTATCGGATTTCCGCCAAAAGTGGAACCATGCTGACCAGGATGAATCACATCCATAATTTCGTTGCTCGATAGAACTGCCGAAACAGGATAAACGCCCCCCGACAAAGCTTTTCCAAGAATCAAAATATCTGGATGAACATCCTCATAATCACAAGCCAATAACTTTCCGGTTCGAGCTATTCCTGTCTGGATTTCATCGGCGATAAAGAGCACATTATGCTGTAGGCACAAGTCAAAGCATTTTTTTAAATAATCAGCATCAGGAACATAAGCACCTGCCTCACCCTGAATAGGTTCAACTAAAAAGCCTGCAACATTTAAATTTTCGTTCAGCACTTTTTCAAGTGTATTGGCATCATTATATGGAATCACAATGAATCCCGGAGTAAAAGGACCGTAATGATTGTAGGCATCCGGATCAATAGAAAAGGAAATAATGGTGGTGGTACGACCATGAAAATTATTCTCACAAACTACGATTTGAGCCGAATTCTCAGATAGTCCTTTCTTTTCATATCCCCATTTTCGACACAATTTGATAGCAGTTTCCACAGCTTCAGCACCTGTGTTCATTGGGAGAACTTTCTCGTAACCAAAGTATTTTGTAACAAATTCTTCGTAACGACCAAGTTCATTATTGTAGAATGCACGCGAAGTCAATGTTAGCTTTTTAGCTTGTTCAACCATTGTATTAATAATCTTAGGATGACAATGACCCTGATTTACAGCTGAGTATGACGATAGAAAATCGTAATATTTTTTTCCATCCACATCCCATACAAATACACCTTCGCCACGCTCGAGTACTACCGGAAGCGGATGATAATTATGGGCTCCATATTTGTTTTCCATGTCCATTAATTCGGATGCTGTAAGTTTTGAATTATTCATTTTTTCGATTAGCTTAATAAAAGTGCAACTTTAACAGTTAACAAATAAAGTCCCTTTGTGGCAACAATTAATTAAAATATTTCAGCCATCATGCATCGTACACTTCCACCTCCAACTTTCTCAATAGTTGGAATTGGAATCACAATTAGTTCATTATAAGAATTTAGCAATTCGATTTGTTGTTCATACAATGAATCGAAAGCCGTTTGTGACATAACTAAATAAAGTTTGCCTTCTTTATTTTTTACCTGCAACATATTACAGGCAAAACAATGCATTTGATGTCTCGAAATAGGAATAACTTCTTTACCGGACTTCTCTAGTGAATCATATAGAAAGTTAAGCTCTTTATCATCATCAATACTATTAGTACAAATCAGCGCATATTTATCTGCCAAACACATCATTACATTGGTATGGTAAATAGCTATATGCTGTTTATCGCCAACCGTATGATAAGCATGAAAATAAACCGGTTTATAATCAAATATGGTACAAAATTGCAAAAATACGGATTTATCTGTTCGTTCAGATAAAGCTGCATAAGCAATTTTGTTTACCCTATCGAAAACCATGCTTCCTGTTCCTTCCAAAAACAAGTTCTGCTCTTCCCAAAAAGTGAAATCATCTACATTATTTATTACCATTCCCTGATCTTCTATCAATTGAATTACGTCTCTCCTACGCTCCTTCCGTCGGTTTTCAGCAAACATAGGATACAGAACCACTTGCCCACCTTCGTGAAACGAAATCCAGTTGTTCGGAAAAATAGAATCGGGTGTATGCGGCTGCTCGGTATCCTTAACAACCAATACGTTAATTCCATTCGCACGTAGTATTTCAACCATCCCCTTAAATTCATCAAGGGCAAGTTGTTGTATATCAACTTGAGATTTAAAATCCATTTGATGAAAAAAATTATTTACAGCTGTTTGTGGATTAAACCCAAAAGCTACCGGTTCAATCATCAAAATGGTATTTGTAGTTTGAGATGCCCCGACCATTTCAGGAGACTTTTCAGGCGAGACATCATAAAAATTCGTTTTCATTTCTCTTATTTGTTATTTGTAAACACCCCAAAACATAAATAATTCAATCACCGTACTAAGCTAGTCGTTTTCCCTAATCAAAGGTAACGTAGAACAACGCAACAACCCTCCCATTTTAGAAATTTCGAAATAAGGAACACGCTCCACTTTTATACCCCAATAATTTTCTAAATAATCATTCAACCTGATGAAACGTTGTTCGGAAACAATCACCGTAGGTGAAATCGAGAAAATATTAGCATTCATATAATACATTTCTTCCATCGTAATTTCGAAAATATTATGATATCCAAACATTTCCACTAACATGAAATAATCTTTCTCGTTCAAAAAACCATCTCTATACAAAATGGCTTTACCGTTTCCAACGGGCATAAACGCACAATCTAAATGTAATACACCCTGACGTGGGTCGGTATCGTGTTTCTTCAATTCTATAGGAATGAACGTTTTTTCTGGAATTATCTCTTTTAAAAAGTTGAAGGCGTATAAATTAGTGCGAGCTGTTTTCAACTGCGGATAATCGGGTTTTGTGTACAATCCCACAAAAACAGTATCGTTAAACAGCACTACATCACCACCTTCTACATGTGCTTTTTCGGGTAAATTATAAATTTTGTTGTAGGATATCTGATCAAAAATTATCTTGTAAGCTTCTTTTTCGTCTTCACGATTAGGGATAATATTGCAATTTATAATTTTATCGCCAATTACAAAAGCCACGTCACGCGCAAAAACCTGATTGCAATTTTCAAGCGTCTCCGGACGGAAAACCTGTACATTGTATTTAAGCAATACTTTTTCAAAAGTGTTCATTTCCATACAAATAGCTTCTTTAGTTGGATACACACCATTATGTACCGATTCATAGGACTTAGCATCGAAAATATTGTCGATGTTCGGCACTTTACCTATGAATCCAGATTGCCCTAATACTACAACTTTTAAAGTGGAAGTTTCGTTTTTTATATTCAGGTTCATAATTCGAAATTAAAATAAAAATATGACTATCCCTTCTGCTTTAAAACATGAAATAATGAAAAATGTTGAATAATTGTATAATTATTTAATTCACTTGAGTGACTTCGAGCTGTTTTGAAAAAAATTTGGAGAGCTTTGTTCTGCAGTTTAATCAATTAATTTGTATAAAAATGGATGTTTAATTCCTGAAAAAAATCAAATATTAGACATAAAAATATTATTTACCAAACTTGATTCAATTACCGAATCCAATATTCATGTATTTTACAAGTTAATTATAATTTTTATGTCATAAAATATACTACTACATGTGAAAAACAATTATATTTGCAATCTGTCTATAACCTTTTTTCAATTACATACTTAACTTCATTTTTACCATGAAAAATCTACAAAAAACTAAATTAATGGTTTTATTACCTTTATTAATCATTAGTGTTAATCTGTTTGCCCGTACTGGAGGTGGCGGTTCAGTTGAAGACAGTGTTGGAAGTTTCAAACTTATAGGATTTATTATTACTATAATTTATTCTATAATAATCTCAATAGTATTGTTTTACAAAGTGAATAGAACTCGTAAAATAGTTGATCAGGCTTCAAAGTCTGACTTTTCGTGGAATTATGACGAATTGAGATATCATGCGAAAAAAACATTTTTAAAAATGCAGGATGCCTGGATGTGTCGTAATATTGATGCTGTAAAAGAAATTATTACAGAGAGCTTATATACTGACTATAAAGCTCAACTTGAAGAAATGAAGAAAACCAATAAAATGAATGTACTTAGCCAAATAGAGGTAAAGAAAATATGGATTATTGGCTGTGAAGATTATCTGGAAAACTCCCACGACCGTTTTATTGCACATATTCATGGAGAAATGATTGATTATACCATTGATGAGATCACAGGCAATATAATTGACAATTCATTAATGAAAATAGATAATTTCACTGATACTTATCATTTTATACGCAAAGACAAAGAATGGGTGCTTGATTATATAGATAATTTTGTGACTGTTTTTGATGTTATCCAAACAAAAAATTATCAAGAATATATAAATACTAAAAGCATTTCTCATTCGTTTCTACCCCTGAAAATGACATAGGAGCGAACGAGTATTTTCAATTAAACTTGTTGTTGAATGAAGCTTGTAAATTAAATATTTAAAATTATTATTTTGCAAAAAAAATGATATAAATAATTGTATAACAATAGCTAACCTCTTGCAATTCAATAATAAATCATAAATTTTTGTCCAAAAAAAAATCAGAAAGAACTATTCTTTCTGACCTTCAAGCTAATAATGAATTATTTAAAGTTTATCCGATACTTCAATTTTCAGAATTTTATCGCCCTGACTAATAGCATCGATAACCTCAAGTCCTTCAACTACTTTACCAAAGCAAGTATGCAGACGGTCCAAATGAGACGTATTTCGACGTGAGTGGCATATAAAAAACTGTGAACCACCGGTATTACGTCCGGCATGAGCCATTGATAGTACACCGCGATCGTGATATTGATTTTTGCCGATCAATTCACAAGGGATAGTATAACCAGGACCACCTGCACCTGTTCCAACAGGACATCCACCCTGAATAACGAAATCTGGAACAACACGGTGAAAAGTCAATCCATCGTAAAAACCACAGGTAGATAATTTAATAAAGTTTGCTACTGTACCAGGAGCGTCATTTTCGTAAAACTCAACCTGCATTTCACCTTTATTAGTAATGATTTTTGCTGTTTTCATATTTTAATTTAATTTTAATTTTCTAATCTAACAGTTGCAAAGTTCGTGATGTTTTTCGGTATTTCCAAACAATCTGGGAGTTTATTTATTAAAATTTAATTATGACAAAAAATATATTACAAAAGTAAAAAATCAGCATTCAAATAAACTCAGAATGCTGATTTTAATATAATTTTTAAACTTTTTCAAAGATCTGAATTTTTTGAAAAAGCAAAAAAAAAAGATTCTTATTTCACTTATAATTTAAAAACTTGGTAAGAACAACTTCATATCTTCATCTACACTGCCAATTGGAGCAATTCCGAAGGCATTAACTAACACGTTGGCTACGTTTGGTGAAAGGAATGCAGGCAATGTTGGTCCGAGGTGAATGTTTTTGACGCCTAGATGAAGCAGTGCCAACAATACGATAACCGCTTTTTGCTCGTACCATGCAATGTTGTAGGCAATTGGTAATTCGTTGATATCATTGAGTTCGAATACTTCTTTCAGTTTCAGAGCAATTACTACCAATGAGTAGCTATCGTTACATTGTCCGGCATCTAACACGCGTGGAATGCCACCTATGTCGCCTAATGGTAATTTGTTGTAACGGTATTTAGCACAACCCGCAGTCAAAATTACAGTGTCACTTGGCAATTGTTCAGCAAACTCGGTATAGTAGTTACGGCCTTTCATACGTCCGTCGCAACCTGCCATCACGAAGAACTTGCGAATGGCACCTGTTTTTACAGCATCAACTACTTTATCAGCCAATGCAAACACCTGAGCATGAGCAAATCCACCGATGATTTCACCTGTTTCAATTTCGGTTGGTGCAGCACATTGTTTTGCGTGTGCAATAAGTTTAGAAAAATCTTTTGGCTGACCGTCTTTACCTTCTTCAATGTGTTTGAAGCCTGGAAAACCTGACGAACCAGTAGTATAAACGCGATCGGTATATGTAGCTGTACTCTTTGGAGGAACGATACAGTTGGTAGTGAACAGAACCACACCGTTAAAAGTTTCGAAATCGGTTACCTGACTCCACCAAGCACCACCGTAGTTGCCTACAAAATGGCTGTATTTCTTAAAAGCTGGGTAATAGTTAGCAGGAAGCATTTCGCTGTGGGTGTAAACGTCAACACCTGTTCCTTCAGTTTGTTTGAGCAATTCTTCCATATCTTTCAGATCGTGACCGCTAATCAGGATACCCGGATTGTTGCGAACGCCCAGATTTACTTTGGTAATTTCCGGATTACCGTATGAAGTAGTATTAGCTTTATCGAGCATTGCCATTACACTAACACCGAATTTTCCTGTTTCCAGTACAAGAGCAGTCAACTCATCAGCAGAAAGTGTATCGTTGGTAGTTGCTACCAAAGCACGTTGAATAAATGGATGAACTTCAGCATCGTTATAGCCCAGATTGTTGGCGTGCTCCACATAAGCAGCTATACCTTTGAGACCGTAGATAATCAATTCGCGAAGTGAACGAATATCTTCATTTTCGGTAGCTAAAACACCTACTTTTTTTGCAATTAATTCCATTTCGGCAGTTGTAACTGCTGTCCATGTAAGTAGCTCAGAATTATCTATTTCCACTTTATTCTCGTAGAGAATTGCTTTGAGTTGAGACCGGAGTTTGAATCCTTCGCGGATACGGTTCACGAAACGTTCGTAGTCGAAGTTTGCATTGGTGATAGTCATAAAAAGACTGTCGGTAATAAAAAGATTGGCTTCTTCGCTCTCGATATCCAACATGCGCAAAGCTTTGGTATAGTGCGATAAACCTTTGATTTGATAGATTAATAAGTCTTGGAGAGCTGATACTTCGGGAGTTTTTCCGCAAATTCCCTTAACCTCGCATCCAGACCCTTTGGCTGCCTCCTGGCATTGATAGCAAAACATATTCATAATTTTTAATTTTTAATTTTTTAAACCCCCATCCCCTAAAGGGGAGTAAGAGTTGTTAATATAATTTGATAATTTACCCCTAGCCCCCTAAAGGGGAATTAGAATAATATAGTTTTATTCTTCTTTATAATTTAACTATGTCTTGAAGCCCCTTTAGGGGTTGGGGTTTCTTACACCCACTCTTCTTTCAAAACATCGCCCCTTACTCCTACTACAACCAGTTTTACAGGCACTTTGCAACCAGCTTCGGCAACGGATTTTTGAGCTAAACGAAGTAATCCACCACAACAGGGAACTTCCATAATAACCACTGTCAAGGTGTTGATAGCTGAATAAATAATCATATTTTTCAGTTTTTCGACGTATGATTCCTGGTTTGAATCTAGTTTAGGACAAGCAATAGCTAGTGATTTTCCGGCTAAAAAGCGGTTGTGGAAATCAGCAATACTAAAGGCCACACAATCAGCTGCCAGCACTACATCTGCTCCACGGAAATAAGCTGCTTCAGGATTCAACAAGTGTAACTGTACTGGCCACTGACGAAGTTGCGATGGAGTTTCTTCGGCTACAGGAGCCATTTTAAAACCATCTGTAACAGGTTTTAAAAGTGCGAAAGACATTTCACGACTTCCCGGACAGCCTCCACCGGCATGACTATGTTGTGGTTGTGGAGCAGCAGCAGGTTTTGATGCACAACCGACCCCACCGTGATTATGAACCTGTGCAAAATCAATCAGAATTTCATTGGCACGTAAATAACTAACACCCTGTTTCAGGTAATCAATTTCGCCATGTTCTTTGAGGTGTTTCAAGTGAGCAATAATGGTTTTTTCGCCTTTCGGAACCATGCGTTCAATAGTAGCAATTTCGTCATAAGGTTCTGCTTCACGTTCTTCCAATGTGATAGCACCAACCGGACAATCACCGATATATGCTCCCAAGCCATCGCAAAACAACTCGCTAACCATACGTGCTTTACCATCTATCATTTGAAGTGCGCCTTCATGACAACCGCTTACACAAGCTTCGCAACCATTGCAAAGCACTTCGTCAATTTTTATTATTGTTCTTTTCATATAGCCCCTAACCCCTAAAGGGGAATTAAGTTAGTATTGTTTTTTTCAACAAGAGAATTATTTTTATATAGAAACTGAGTTTCAAAGCCCCTTTAGGGGTTTGGGGTCCTTACTTTATCATTGTTAGTAACATTTTAAACTTCTCAACAGCAACGACTGCATGATTTACATTTGCCGGCATAATTATACTTTCGCCCATATTGAGCTCGAATACTTTACCATCTATTACCACTTCACCCTTACCATCAAGTACTTGTACAATGGCATCAAATGGTGCTGTGTGTTCGCTTAGGAATTCACCTTTATCAAAAGCAAACAGTGTAACATTGCCACGTTCGTTGCGAATAATTATTTTACTCACTACAGAACCTTCGGCATAAGCCACTTTGTCTGTCATGATGAATTTTTCAGCAGTTGGGAATGCTTTATTTTCCATTTTGGGTGCTAATTTGAAGTCGCTCATTTTGTTTAATTATTATTTGATTATTTATGCGAATCAGGAGTTGAAAAATAGTCCGTAGGACTTATAAATCAAGAGAATATGTTTATATTTATTTTTATTGTCCGTATTACATCAACGTCTTTTCTCTGTTTATCTTCTATGGGGAATTGATTTTGGATATTTAAATTTCTATTGACATATATTCCCTACGGGAAATAACATGTTATAAGCAAAATATACTCATTTTCAATTCCTGATTCGCATTATTAATTATGGTGCAAAAGTATATCTATAGAAACAATTAAAGTGTAACAAATGTTACACTCTTGAATTTTATTAGTAATTTTGTTGTCAAATAATATTAAAAGTTGGAAAAGAAGAAAAAATGAAAAAAATAGATTTATCGGCTTGTCCTGTTTGTAGCAAAATAAAAATTGAGAATGAAAAAGCTTTTTTGGATAATTTAAAATACTCTGTAAAGGTATATTCAAAAAATGAACTCATCATACGACAAGGTGATGTGTGTGACGCCTTGTACATGCTTATATTAGGCTCAGTAAAAACGGAAATGATTTCTGAAAATGGCAACATACTTGGTATTGAAATAATTAAAGCTCCACGCCCACTCGCTCCGGCTTTTGTTTTTTCGGACAACAACCGTTTTCCTGTTGATGTAACTTCGCTTGAAGAAGTGGAAATTATGAAGATTCCAAAAGACGAAATTACAAGGTTAATGTTGACTAATCCTGATTTTATGACCAGTTTTATGACACACAATGCGAATCGCACTCAGTTCCTGACAAATCGGTTGCAACTACTTTCCATTAAAACTATAAAAGGAAAACTGGCGCATTTTCTACTCGAAAGTTCATCCGGAGATGGAAAATCGTTTGAGATTAACCGCAATCAGACTGAATTAGCCGATTTCTTTGGCGTAGCACGCCCATCACTTTCACGCTGTTTATCGGAAATGGTACAAGAAGGTTTAATCAGTATCAACAAGAAAGAATATATTATATTGAATTTAAAAGGATTACGGGAATTGCTAGTATAGATTGCTGAATCTTTTTTATATTGATTATCAATTGAATATTGTCATTATTTTGTAAACTCTGATGTGTATTGTTGAAAAAAAAATACGTATCGTTTCTTTTTTGAATAAAATATATTACTTTTGCGCTCAGTTTTGGTTTTAGTTCACGATTCCTTGTGTACTAAATTAAAAGGGAAACAGGTGTAAATCCTGTACAGTCCCGCTGCTGTAAGCTCTTTAAAACGTTTTGAACAACACTTTTGCCACTGGTTTTTCAGTGTATAGTAAACAGTGAACAGTCCTAAAAAAGAACTGATAACTACTTACTACAAACTGAATTCGGGAAGGCGTTCAAAAACGGGAGTAAGTCAGAAGACCTGCCAAATGAAAATTAATTTTCAGAAGCTTTCGAGGAAAAAGCGACGAAACATCAGCAAAAACAATCATCTTTTTTGCCATTGTTAGGTCATTTTCGGGAGCTATTTGATCGGTTTATTCATCGTCAAATAGTTAACACAGTGTTCGTTAAAGTCAAATTAAATCAGAATGCCATACGTGCATTTATTATTTTCAACTTATTTTTTTCTATTTCAGCTATTTTTGCCGTAGAACTGAAAACTGACTCATTGCATCGTAACAACCTTCACGAAGTTGTAGTAAACGGACATGAACTTCAGTCTGTTAGATCAACTTTTCCCCTTCAAATCATTTCAGAAAAAGAACTTACTACACTCAATGCTTCGAATGTAGCAGATATAGCCAAACATTTTGCCGGTGTTACAGTGAAAGATTACGGTGGTATAGGCGGACTAAAAACGGTTTCAGTTCGAGGACTAGGTGCATTACACACTGGTGTGAGTTATGACGGAATTGTAATGAGTGATATTCAATCAGGACAAATTGACTTAAGCCAGTTTTCTGTTGAAAATATTTCGGATGTTACGCTTTCGAATGGTCAACCCAGCAGTCTGCTTCAACCGGCACGCATGTTTGCTTATTCAAGCATGCTGAGTTTTACAATCAAAATGCCTGAATACGATGAAAAACACACTTTTTCGGGGAATGTTTCGGCTAAAGCAGGTTCATTTGGCATGATTAACCCACTTTTGTATATCTGCAAAAACATTTCAAAGAAATGGGCTGTCAGTCTGTCGGCCAATGGACTTACTGCTAATGGTGAATACAAATTCCTTTCAAATCTGAATAGGTTGGGTGAAAATCTAGTTGAAAAAACAAGAATCAATTCAGATGTTCATTCTATAAGAACAGAACTAAATTCTACTTACCAATTGAATTCATTTGAATATATCAGCCTGAAAATCAATCAGTATTATTCTGAGAGAGGATTACCTGGTTCTGATACATACTATATTTCGTACGCCACAGACAGACTATTGGATAATAACTTCCTGACTCAAGTTCAGTATCAGAACCGCAAAAACTGTTATTTCCAGTATCAGTTATCGGGAAAGTTTAACAAAGCATCCATGAATTTCACGGAACAAAGTCCAAACTATCAAACGTTAACAAATCAAACTCGGGTTGAAAATTATGCTCAGAATGAATATTACCTCACATCTGCCTTTCAGTTTTATCCGGTGGCAAACCTTACCTTTTCTAGCTCTTTTGACTGGTGGTACAACAATTTGTTTTCAAACTCAAATCTTGGCTTTCGTCAAGATGCAGCACCAACCCGTCATTCAGGCTTAGCCAATGTAGCTGCAAAATACTTGACCGACCGACTGACCGTGAGCGCGAACTTACTTTACACACTCACACGTGAAACTACTCAGACCGGTGTTGCTGCTCCAGACAGAAATAAACTGTCGCCAACTGTCTGCCTTTCGTACCAACTATTAGAACACAAAGAACTAAGAATCAGAGCATTTTACAAGGATATTTTTCGTTTACCAACTTTCAACGATTTGTATTATCACGAATTTGGATATACTAATCTATTACCTGAAAAAACTCAGCAAATTGATGCCGGAATTACATTCTATGAAACGAAAATACCATTCCTATCTATACTCGAATGCAGTACAGATGTATATTATAACCGCATTATTGACAAAATCAGTATAATGTACGGAATGCCTTTCTCAAGTATTCGAAATATCGGAAGGGTTGACATGAAAGGCTGCGATGTAAGCCTTAAACTATCAAAAATATTGACTGCCCAAAGTTCAATTCGTATTTCAGCAAATTACTCATATCAGCTGGCACAGGATTACACCAAAAATACCGACAATTACCTCGATATAATACCCTATACGCCTATACATTCTGGTTCAGGATCAATATTGTATTTACACAATAACTGGGAATGTGGATATAATCTTCTTTTTTCAGGAAAAAGGTATAGTGGTCAAAACTCCAACAAACTAAATATCTTAAAACCGTATATTGACCAAAGTATTTTTGCACGAGCAAACATAAAAAAAATCAACTTAACAGCCGAAATTCTCAATCTGTCAAATATAAATTACGAAATTGTTCAATTCTATCCTATGCCCGGAATAAATTATCGCATCACATTCAATTATAAATTCTAAAAACATAAATAATTTAATTCAAATTAATCAGTTATGAAAACAAACAAAATTTTAGCTTACTTATTATTTACGCCAATGGCAGTAATGTTTTTTACTTCCTGCGATCCAAAAGGGGAAATAATTGAAACAATTTCTTCACCAAGTTCTCCAAGATCACTAACAGCTGCTAACGGTAAAGTATATATTGTACAGTACGATGGACATGTAACTCAATTAGATACAACCAGTCTGGCTTTAGGTACTTCAATTTCGGTTGGGGCAAATCCTGATGCAAGCGTAATTTCGAACAATAAACTATATGTTGCAAACACTGGTGGAATGGCTGCAGTAATGGATAGCACAATTTCAGTAATTAACTTGGCGACTTTTACTGAAGAGAAAAAAATCAAAGTAAATCTGAATCCAGGAGCCATAAAAGCTGACAGTTATGGTGATATTTATGTGGTTTCAAACGGCAATTATAGTACTGTACTAGGAAAATTCCAACGAATAGAAGCTGGTACTGAAAAAGTTACAGACATCGATTTAGCTGTTAAAAATTTTGATATTGTAGGAGATAAGGCCTACATTTCCAATTTTGAGTATGATGCTTCATGGCAAGTATCAAACAAAACAATTTCAGTATATAATGTAAAAAATGAAGTTTTGATTAATTCAAATATCATTACTAATGAAATCATTAAAACACCTTACAGCATTGATGTAAACCCAATTACAAAAGATATATATTTAGGGGTTACAGATTATGTAAATAATGGTAAAATGTATTGTTTCAATGAAGATGGAACATATAAATTTGATTTTGTAACAGGTATAAATCCTTCAAAAATAATCTTCACAAAAGATAATAATGGAGTTTATATATTAAATGAAGGTAAGTTTGAAGCTAATAATGCAGGTTTAAATTTCTACAACTTAACAACATCAACCAATACTGAAGATTATTTCACTTCAAAAAATAATCGTGGATTAGGTGATACAGGACAAGATATGATCAGATACGGTTCTAAAATCTATATTGCTGTATATAAATCAAGCATTATTGAAGTTATTGATGCAGTTACGGGAGTTTCAATTAAAACAATTCCAATGGTGACTTTAACCTACAAAATCACAAAATAAATTTAAAAAAAAACAAGCATTAATTTCTAAGAAAAAAACAAAATGCATGTATGGAATAATTAAAGATAAATTTCTGCCATATTTCGGTGACAAATTTTTCAAGAAAAGGTTGTAAAATAAAAATGCTTGATTCAAAACAGAATCAAGCATTATTAATAATTATTTCATTTCAATTCAAATTTTATCTTTCCCTTCGTAAAAATTAATAAAAGCTTTGTTTACCAATCGGTTACCGCCTGGAGTCGGATAATTTCCTGTAAAATACCAGTCACCTTTATGGTTTGGACAGGCTTTGTGAAGCCCCTCAATGGTTTGATAAACCAACTCAACCGGACAATCAACTTCCGCAGGAGTAAGCATTTTAGCTATTTTTACTGACACTTCATCTTGTGTGAATGGTTCGTAAATTTCAGTTACATAATTCATTACCTCTTCTTTGGGTAAATTTTCCTGAGCTTTCGATTTACGATAGACTTCATCAATAATATGTTGTCTACCCGATTCTTTCAATAAGGCGATTGCCGCCCTGAAAGCACAGAATTCGTTCATACTCGCCATATCAATCCCGTAATAATCAGGAAAACGAACCTGAGGAGATGATGAAACGATAACAATCTTTTTAGGTTCAAGTCTATTCAGAATTTTTAAAATACTCTGTTTCAGCGTTGTCCCGCGAACTATTGAGTCATCAATAGCAACCAAATTATCCACTTTGCCACGTCGAATAGAGCCGTAAGTCACATCGTACACGTGAGTTGCCAAATCATTACGTTCATCATTGGTAGAAATAAAAGTACGCAGTTTGATATCCTTAATCAACACTTTTTCTACACGAATAGGAACATCTGTTGCAGCTTTGATACCGTCTTTCATCCCATAGAAAGCCACTTCGGCTGTGTTTGGAATAAATGAAAACACAGTGTTTTCTATATCATAATCAATCGCTTTCAAAATTGGTTGTGCCAACGATTCACCTAATTGTTTACGTTCGTGATAAATATCGATATCACTTCCGCGCGAGAAATAGATTCGCTCGAATGAACATTTAGCTAATTCTGAAGCTTCGGGACGAATAGTTTCAAAGTTAACTGTTCCGTTCTTTTTGATAATCATAGCTTCTCCCGGTTTCAACTCATGAATATCTTCTTCTTTTACATTCATAGCTGTCTGAATAACAGGACGTTCGGAAGCAGTCACCACTATTTCGTCATCGATATAATAAAATGCCGGACGAATTCCTTTGGAATCACGAAAAACAAATGAATCACCATGTCCCAACATTCCACAAATTACATAACCACCATCCCAGTTTTTTTCCGACTTACGAATAAACGAAGCTATATCAAGATTTTCTTCAATTTTGTGAGTAATAACTAGATCGTTTGTATAACGTTGTTTTATTTTATCGTATTCTTTTTGTACTTCCTGATCAAGTTTAAATCCGAGAGATTCTAGCATAAGGAATGTATCTCCTTTATCACGTGGATGTTGTCCTTTTAATGTCAAATGTTCAAACAACTCATCCACATTTGTCAGGTTAAAATTACCTGCCAGTACCATCGTTCGATTTTTCCAGTTGTGACGGCGTAAAAATGGATGAACATACGATAAACCGCTTCTTCCGGTAGTGCTATAACGCAGATGTCCTAAATACAATTCACCGGCAAAAGGTAATTCCTGTTTCGATTTTTCTACATTATTATAAACTTCCGGCGAAACTGATGCCGTTTTTTTATTAATAGTTGCAAAAATTTCCTGAATGGCATTTTTACCCTCCATCCTTTCACGCCAGATATATTCTTCACCTGCCGGCACATCAAGTTTAACGGTAGCCAAACCGGCACCTTCTTGACCCCGATTGTGCTGTTTTTCCATGAGTAGGTACATTTTTTGTAAACCATACTGCCAAGTTCCGTATTTCTCTTGATAAAATTCTAAAGGCTTCAACAGCCTAATCATTGCTATTCCGCACATAATTTATTTATAAAAAAATATAAATGCTCTTTCAAATCATTACGTTGAAAGTCATATACCAAATAAAAAACCCCAACGTTAAACGCAGGGGTTATTTTTTACACTATTCTACCGTTACAGACTTCGCCAAATTACGTGGTTGATCAACGTCACAACCCTTGACAACAGCTATATGATAAGCCAACAACTGCAAAGGAATTGCTGCTAACAAAGGCACCAGACATTCCTCTGTATCCGGAATACAGATTGTATAATCCGACAAGTTGCTCACAACTACGTCACCCTCTGTAACAATAGAAATAATTCTTCCTTTGCGGGCTTTTATTTCCTGAATATTGCTTACTACTTTTTCGTACATGCCGGCACTTGGAGCAATAACGACTACCGGCATTTCCTGACTAATCAAGGCAATAGGACCGTGTTTCATCTCTGCAGCTGGATAACCTTCGGCATGTATATATGAAATTTCCTTCAGTTTTAATGCACCTTCCAGAGCAACCGGGAAATTATAGCCACGACCTAAATAAATGAAATTCTGAGCGTAAGTGAAGGTTTTTGCAAATTCAGCAATAGCTGTGTCCTGTTTCAACAAATGGCTTATTTTTTGAGGAATACATTCAAGTTCGGTTACTATTTTTATATATTGTTCATGAGACAACGTGCCTTTTTCTTTACCAATAAGCAAAGCAAGCATTGTTAATACAGTAACTTGAGCTGTAAATGCTTTTGTAGATGCAACTCCAATTTCAGGTCCTGCATGTGTATAACAACCTGAATCAGTATTCCGTGGTATAGAAGAACCAACAACATTACAGATACCGAAAATAAATGCACCATGAGATTTTGCAAGATCTACAGCAGCTAACGTATCAGCTGTTTCACCCGATTGTGAAATAGGAATTACAATATCATCTTTGTTAATAACTGGTTTCCGATAACGGAATTCTGAAGAGTATTCAACTTCAACCGGAATGCGTGCAAATTCTTCGATAGCATATTTTCCAATCAATCCGGCATGCCATGATGTTCCGCAAGCAGTAATAATGATTCGTTTTGCGTTAAGGAATTTTTCTTTATTGTCAATGAACCCTGACAATTTTATTTCATTTTCTTCCAAACTTATTCGACCACGCATACTATCACTCAGTGTTTTAGGTTGTTCAAAAATTTCTTTGATCATGAAATGTGGGTAACCACCTTTTTCCAATTGGCTCAATGTCATTTCGAGTTTCTTGATTTCAGGTGTTTTTTCAACATCTCCAATTGTTTTGATTCTCAATTCTTTACCACGCTCTAAAGTAACAATTTCTTCTTCACCAACATATACAACTTTATTAGTAAATTCAATTATTGGTGTTGCATCCGAGGCTAAAAAGAATTCATCTTCGCCAATTCCAACTACTAATGGGCTACCTTTACGAGCAGCTACAATTATATCAGGTTGTCCCTTTTCGATAACAGCTATTGCATATGCACCAACAACTTGATTCAATGCTAGTTGAACAGCTTTTGTCAAATCAACTTTATTTGATTTCTTCACATATTCAATCAGCTGAACTAAAACTTCAGTATCAGTCTGACTTTGGAAGGTATAACCTTGTGCTTTCAATCCTTTTTTAAGCACCGCATAATTTTCAATAATACCATTGTGAATAATCGCCAGTTCTTCAGTTTGCGAATAATGTGGATGCGCATTCACAAGATTAGGTTCACCATGCGTTGCCCAACGGGTGTGAGCAATACCAACTGTACCCTGAATATCTTGTTGTTCGGCAAAACGGACTAAATCCGAAACTTTTCCTTTTGCTTTATAAACATTGAGTTTATCATTATTCAATAATGCAATTCCGGCACTATCATACCCTCTGTATTCAAGTCGTTGAAGACCTTTAATAAGAATGGGATAAGCCTGTTTGTTCCCAATATAACCTACAATTCCACACATATTTTTTTATTTTTTATGATAAATACTAATTTAAAAATAGTAATAATTTATATTCCTTTTCTGATTCTTTCCAATGCAAGTAAAATATCTTCCCGGCTGCTAAAACCTGTAAATCGCATATATCCATCGCCCGAAGAGCCAAAAACAACGCCCGGGGTTCCAATTATATGGTTCTCGTATAACAATTGATGGAAAAATTTCCATGAAGACTGATTTTTCACAGTTTTGAACCAAACGTAAGGTGAACTTACTCCACCATATACTTCAAAACCAATTGAAAGTAACTCATTTCTTATAAGCGACGCATTAGTCAGGTAATAATTTACCAACTCCTGCGTTTCAGCTTTTCCTTTTCGTGAATATAGAGCTTCAGCACCCCGTTGCACAATGTACGAAACGCCATTAGTATAATTTGCATTCCGACGATTCCATAGTTTTATTAACGGTACTTCTTCACCCATTTTTGTATAAACCATCAATTCAGGTGGAAAAACAGAATAACCACAACGAAGACCAGTAAAACCAGCTGTTTTGGAATAACTTCGCACCTCAACCGCCACTTTTTTAGCTCCTTTAATTTCATAAATACTACGCGGTACATCCGGTTCATTTACATAAGCGTTATATGCACCGTCATATATTATAATACTTTGATGTTCAATAGCATAATCAACCCATTTTTTTAGTTCCGTTTTATTCAAAACAGTTCCAGTAGGATTATTAGGATTGCATAAATAGATAACATCTACCTTTTCAGTCGGCAATTCTGGCATAAAACCGGTTTCCTCTGAGCAGCGCAGATAAACAACATTACTCCACTTCTGATCTTCAGTCATTACTCCAGCCCGACCGCTCATTATGGTCGAATTTTCATATACAGGATAAACAGGATCGGCAATAGCAATGATATTGTCGCGCCCTAAAACATGTCCTATATTTCCAATGTCCGACTTAGCTCCATCATTTACAAAGATACTGTCTTTATCAAGCATAACACCTAATGAACGGTATTCTTTTAATATTTTTTCAATTAAAAAATCGTACCCTTGTGGTGGACTGTAACCTCTAAATGTATCTGGTTGACTCATTTCATCAATTGCCTTATGCATGGCTACAACCACTTCATTGGGTAATGGGCGAGTAACATCGCCCACCCCTAAACGAATAATTTTTGCATTGGGATGTAAAACTTTAAAGGCATTAACGCGCTTCTCTATTTCGTCAAAACAATAGATTTCGGGAGTCTTTAAATAATTCTCGTTCGCTAATGCCATTCGTGAGAAGGGTTATAAAAATGAGGTTGAAAGTCTATTAAAAAATAAAATACAAAATTGCATTTTTTTTTTCATTAATAAAAGCGTTTTGTCTAAAAAGATTCGAACTTTGACACAAATTGAAACTATTTTCGTAAATCCATATTCTATTTAACCATTAAAGCAGAATTACGAAAACAAATATCAATCAATCATTCTAAGAATAGTTCTACCTTTGAGTTCACCTCTGAGTATTAATTCCAAAGTAGTTTTCAAATCCGAAAGTTGAATTTCTGAATATAGATTAAGCAGATGTGCTGGTTTCCATTCATTACTCAACTTTTCCCATAACCCCTGACGTAAATTCATAGGATAATTCTGAGCTGAAATACCTATCAATGATATTCCACGTAAAATAAACGGAAAGACCGTCATATTCAGCTGTGTAGCGGAAACACTTCCACAAGTTGTTACAGCACCCAAAGGTTGAAGTGATTTCAGAATATTTTCCAAAATGGGTCCTCCGACTGTGTCAATTGCCCCTGCATATTTAGCTGAAAGCATTGGGCGTTTATCGATTTGCTGAAATTCAGCTCTAGAGATTATTCCAGTAGCTCCTAAACTACGTAAAAAATCATATTCCGATTCTTTTCCGGAAACTGCAATTGTCTGATAACCAAGCTTTGAAAGCAACGAAAGAGCAACTGAACCAACACCTCCAGTAGCACCTGTTACAACCACTTTTCCATCTGTCGGTTTTACCAATTCATTCAATCGCAATAACGAAATTCCGGCTGTAAAGCCTGCAGTACCAATAATCATGGCTTCTTTCATAGTCAGTCCTTCCGGAAGTTTCACAACCCATTCGGCCGGAACACGAATATATTGCCCGTAACCACCAGAAGTATTCATTCCCAAATCATTACCACTAACAATAACCTCATCGCCGACATGGAATTGATCATTTTCCGAATAAGCCACAATACCTGCAGCGTCAATACCCGGAGTGTGAGGATATTTTTTTGTTACACCTTTATTTCCTGTTGCTGAAAGTGCGTCTTTATAGTTAACTGACGAATAATGAACCTGAATCAAAACCTCTCCTGCAGGTAAGTTTTCCGTAGAAACAGTTTGAATACTTTGAACAAACTTTCCATCTATTTCATCAACTACAAATGCGTTATATTGAATTTCTTTCATAATATTATCTGACAATTAAATTTAAATAAAAACGTTGAAGCGTATTAAACTTCAACGTTATAAATATATTTAAAAAAATAGCAGAATAGCCGTTTTTTTTTATAATAGTTTTTTTATTCAGCAGCAAATGTACCTGTTGAATCCTTCATAGAACAAGTTCCATTGAAAACTGCATTTGGCTCAACCATCAATATTTTTGTCTTAACATCACCCTTGATAATTGCCGATCCTCGTAACGATAGCGTTTCGCTTACAACAATATCACCTTCAACCGACCCTATTATTTCAGCGTTCACGCATGATATTGAGCCTTTCAGAAAACCTTTTTGACCAATTACTACCTTTCCATTACAAGTAATAGTTCCTTCAACTTCACCATCAATTCTAAAATCGCTGTCAGCGAAGATTTTACCAACAATTTTACTTCCATTGGTAAGTGCATTATACATTGCACCTGGACTTGTTACTACTTCTTTTGCCATAATTTAAATGTCTTTATTTTGAGCGTTCAAAATTACTGATTTCTTTACCAAAAGAGGTCAAGCCGTTTTCGAGGTTATCGAAGGAAATGACCATCATACTGTCTTGTGCAACCGCCATTTTAAAAAGAGGATTTTGGAATGCTATACCTTTTTTGTTGTAGGTTTCGGACAATGCCCAATACGTTAATCGCTTGGCTACTGTGAGTTTTTCGGAAGGGTGAATGATTTTTTCTTCACCAATATCTATAGTACAAACCATCCCTGAATTGGGTATCATCAAACTTGCTTTCACTTGCGCCTCACGTAAATAAGCAGATATCAACCCTTTACTGTCGCCATAACTATATGGAGCAATTTGTACAAAGTAGAATGGAAATGGGCCGAGATCAAAATCAGTCCGCCAATTATGAACCATGGCTGTCATTAAATCGGCATATTCGTTGGAATTAAATCGGTTGGTTTCGCCCTGATACCAAATGGCTCCTTTGATTGTAAAGTTTAGGATGGGGTGAATCATTCCGTTGAAAAGTCGCGATGGTTGACTTGGGTCTCCTGCAGGTTTCACTGACGTTTTAGCTTTCGAGATAGGAAAACTACTTATTGCTTGGCTGCTCATCCACGATTCGATTCGAGTGCCACCCCAACTTGAACAGATGATTCCAACGGGCACTTTCAATTTTCGTTGTAGCTCTCGTGCATAAAAATATCCTACCGCACTAAACTTGCCTACACTCATAGCATTGGCAATGTCCCAGTTACCACTGCAGGTATCTTGTGGGCTATCCAAAGCCGATTTTTTTACAGTATATAATCGTATTTTATCGTTTTCGGC
>Ga0118677_10004937_pt1 | contig 23818 bp, 30 predicted proteins | sample AliMusrvi5mmetaG_FD_86154 | JGI IMG/M metagenome (GOLD analysis project Ga0118677, IMG submission 86154)
GATAGTAATTATTCCTTTGTTTAAAAGCCTATGCGCACAGAGTATGGGGTTTTTCATTAATACCCTTTCTTATTCAAATCTTACTTAAAGTATGCACTATAAAAGGGCTGATTTCAAGGCTTAGAGGGATCTTCTGAGGAAACGCTAACTTAGACGTGAAGATATAATTCTATAGAAAAATAGTTTTTAATTCATTCCTAAGATTTCAACGAAAAAATCTCACGGGAGAATGGAAATATAGATTTGATTCATTATGTTTCTGATGACGGGCTGGAATCAAATTCTTTCCCTTTTTGCTACTGCCTCTATAAATATACTCGAATCGTCGTTCATAATCTCGGATGACGCCAGCATCCGTTAAAACAATTAAATTTTCTTCATTTTTCAAATCCGCGCTGATGGTCCAATTAAAAGAACCTGTTAACAGTGTTTGGCCGTCGATAATAGCAAACTTATTATGCATAAGCCCTGGACCATTATGGAACCTGAGCTCAAAACCTTTTTGGGTCAAATATTTTCTCATGGAAGAAGCTTGGGTTTCTTGGGCCTTATCTAAAACTATGCGTATGACAACCCCACTCTTCTTGGCCTTAAGAAGTTCCTTGGCTATGGGCCATGAAGTAAAATCATACATGGCGATATCAATGCTCTTGCGGGCCTTGCTAATTTGGGAAACAACCTCGTCCCGACAGCCTCCATTGGGTGAAAAATAGACCTTCGTTCCTTGAGCAAAGCACAGCACGGGCAACATAGTAAAGATCAAGCAAAATGAAATGATCAGTTTTTTCAATTCACACGACCTTTGATTTCGGTATACGGCGGCAGGGCCAATGGATCGTTTCTTTTATATCCCCCTAAATCAAAGACCCAGTCAAAGTCATTCTCACGTTTAGGATACCAAAGACCAGAAAATTTAATATGGCCGTTGTTTTTATCGATGACCACCAAAAACTCCGCTTCACGTAATTCCGTATACGTCTTAGCCAAAGGCTCGCTAGACACAGGAGAAAACCAGTTGTGCCCAAAAATCACAAACCAAAAATCAGGATACTTGAGTGCCTGCTGGATTGTTTTGATATCGGGCGCTGTAATGCGATAATTACGCGCTTCCGAGGTGGAAATAATAATCCTTTGGGCGATTATTTTTGCCTCGTGCTCTTTGACCCCTGCTTTTAAATCTAAATTATTATAGTTTTTATAAATCGCCTCGGTAGAACTGCAGCCTCCCATTAAAAACAAACTGATGATGACCAAACCCTTTAGCGTTCTCATGATCTCCCCCTGGTATTGTAGTTATCTTTAATTTATAAAAATTTCGTCGATCGCAGATGCCGCTCTAAATGAAACACCAGAAAATGGTTCAAAACATATTTTAATTCTTTTTTTATCCTTTCAGACAACCCCAGGCGTAAGGCAATAGGCCATGGGGTCTCTTCAATATGCATAATGGAAGAAACCGTCCCCTTGGTGATAGATACCATACTCCCCGCCGGTGCTTTACAGCTAGAGCACACAAGGCCGCCTAAAGGCAAACTAAAATTGGCCTGACTCATGATTTTCTTCTCACAGCGCACACACGAATCCAAATGAGGACGAAAACCCGACAGAAGCAGGATTTTAATTTGAAAAATATGCACAAGCTTATTAACATCCTCGACTGTTTGTAGGCTGTTTAGAAAATTCTGCATCAACTGATAAACATCTTGGTTTTCTTCTTGAGCCATAACCAAGGCATCCAGAAGCTCTGAAGCGTAACTAGCCGCCGTTAACCGTTTTAGGTCCTGACGAAAGCCATTATAAAATTCTTTCATATCACATTGGCTGACTAAATGAATATCACTATTGCGGTACTCGTAGTAAACAATATCGTTTACTGAAAAACGATCAACGCTGGAACCGAATTTACTTGGGGTTTTACGGATCCCTTTGAGGACACCTTTGACCTTGCCAAAATCCTTGGTCAGAAAAGTGGCAATGCGGCTGGTCTCACGGAAATCAAAACTTTTGAGCACAATGCCTTCGGTGGTTATAATCATAATCGTCCTTGGTGTCGAAATCCGTCCTTGCCTAGCGCCTTGGGATGAATGGCTGAATACTTATTGTCAACCATTCAATTATCTCAAAATTCCAATTAATTAAAATATTTTTATGTTATAATTTTCCTCGATGTATAAATCATTTTACTCCCTTAAAGAAAACCCTTTTAACATTACCTCAGACCCAGCTTTCTTCTTTCCCAGCATCCGCCATGAAGAAGCGTTCAATCATTTAATCTACGGTATTAATTCCCGCAAGGGCATCATTGTTATTACCGGAGAAATCGGCACCGGCAAGACGACCCTCTGCCGCATGCTTTTAAACTGTATCGGCAATAACGTTAAAACCGCGTTAATCTTAAATCCTAGCTTTTCAGATATACAGCTTCTACAAATGATCGCGCACGATTTAGGCATTGAATATGATAAAAAAAACAAACTCGACTTGGTGGGCGCTATTGCCCAATTCCTGGTGGATCAATCCTCTAAAGGTTTTAATGTGGCTGTGATTATTGATGAATGCCAAAATCTTAACATACGACAACTGGAACAAATCCGCCTTTTGTCAAACCTGGAAACTGAAAAAGAAAAATTACTCCAGATTATCTTGGTAGGACAGCCTGAGCTCAACGTTAAATTGCGCAATCCTGCCCTTCGGCAGTTGTCCCAACGCGTCGCTGTGCATTACCACATCCTGGCGCTGGATAAGAGCGAGGTTGGAAACTATATCAATCACCGGCTTAAAACAGCAAAAGCCACCGACCGTCTAAAATTTACTGACGAAGCGCTTGAAGCCATTTATACTTATTCGCAAGGAACCCCCAGAGTCATCAACATCCTATGCGATCGGGCTTTATTGTATGGATTCGTGCATGAAACCTTTATCCTTGATAAACACACCATTGAAGAATGCGTGAAAGAATTATATGGCTCTAAGGAAGCTCAGTTGACTTATGAGTATCATTCATGAGGCCCTAAAAAAAGCCCAAAAAACCATGGGGCAAAAGCCCCTTACCAACCTGACTTCTCTTGCGCAAAAAGTCAATCCACAGCCCAAAAAACAAAAATCGCCATGGTTTTTATTCATTATTTTAATCCTTCTTATCACGGGTGGAACTATTGTTCTTATGTCTCGTATTCACATAGTTCATCAAAAACAAAACCCATCAGGATCTTCTGTTAAAGCTCCTTACGCAGTCGTTCCCTTAGAATCCAAGATTTCAACACCACAGGCCGCTGCGGCCTCTATAAAACCCCCCATTGAAACAACATCCACACTTGCCCCACAACAGCCATTACCCAAGACCACTGTCCCCACACAACCTTCAAGCGCGCAGGAAGCACCTGTTTCCACTTTATCTGATCCCCATTTAGGGCCTGCTTCAGCAGCCCTTAATATTCAAGGGATCATGACGAATAATAATCACAATGTTGTCCTTATCAATAACAACATCTATGACGAAGGCTCCATTTTTGATGGAATTAAAATTCTCAAAATCAATTTAGACGCCATCACCATTGAACGCGACGGCAAAGAAGAGTCGATAGCTATTAAGAAATAGATTGAATGGCTTGAGTAATAATATTGGTGGGGACATTCTCAACAACTTTGCAACGGCCTAAGCTCAAGGCCAAGACAAACCGATTATTTCCCGCGACAAATTTTTTGTCATGACGCATCAGATCCATGATTTTAGAAAATTTTATCTTTTCAATTTTCTGAGGAAGCCCGACGCACGTGATCAAATCATTGAGACGTTTTTCTTCTTTAATGTTCCATAAGCCCATCCCAACAGAAATACGCCCGGCAACTCGCATACCTAAGGCGACAGCCTCTCCATGATGGTAGTGGAAATGCCCTGCCGCCTCAATGGCATGACCTACGGTATGACCAAAATTTAATATCGTACGGACACCTTTGGTTTCTTTCTCATCCACAGAGACCACATCAGCCTTAATCTTAGCGCATCGTTTAATCATAAAATTCATGGCCGCAGGTTCACACTTCAAAATGCGTACGTAATTCTTCTCAAGAAAACGAAACAAAATCTGGTCTTTAATCACCCCATATTTGATGGCTTCAGCCAGGCCATTACGGATCTGGCGAAGATCCAAGCTTGAAAGGACCTTGGAATCTTCAAAAACCGCCTTGGGCTGATAAAAAGCACCCACTAAATTCTTGCCGTATTTTAAGTCAATGGCCGTCTTTCCACCTATGGCAGAATCAATTTGGGCCAGCAGGGTCGTGGGGACCTGGAGGTAAGGGATCCCTCGTTTATAAATAGCGGCAACAAAACCTGCCAAATCACCAACAACACCTCCGCCTAAAGCTATAATAAATAACTTACGATGGACATCATAGCCGGCAATATTTTCAATCAAACCTAACGCGCAAGAAGCGGATTTACTCGCTTCCCCCTCGGGGACATTAAAAAACTTTACCGAATAGCCTGCTTTAAATAAACTGGCGGATAATTTGGCCCCATACAAACGCTCAATTTTAGGGTGTGAAATAATAACAGCGTCCTTGCCTAAAGCAAGCTTTCTTAAATACTGCGGGATACTTTTAAAAATATCATGGCCGATAACAATAGGATATCCGTTATCTTCAAGTTTTAAATGGATTGTGGTCATATCTCAATTCCCAAAAAGTTACCCAATGCCGACATTAATGGATACAAGAATTTTAGCATACCAAATTGTAAGAGTATCACAACAATAAAAAAACCAAATGGTTCCAGGCGGCTATAGTAATACAGAAGTTTCTTGGGCAAAATTCCCATGACAATGCGCGAACCATCCAACGGAGGAATAGGTATCAAGTTAAATACGCATAGGACGATATTAAAAATTATACCCCATTGGCAAATATCGGACAACTTTGGGAAGATGTTTAATTTATAAATCCAGATATACAGATACGCTAATAGAACATTAGTCAAAGGGCCAGCAATAGCGACGATAATCATCCCTAAACGTAAATTCTTAAGATTCCTAAAATTTACGGGCACAGGTTTGGCCCAGCCAAAGAAAAACGGTGAATGAAGCAAATAAAGAGCCCCGGGGACAATAATACTGCCTATTGGGTCGATATGTTTGATCGGATTAAGCGTCAAACGCCCTTGGTCCTTAGCTGTTGAATCCCCTAAACAATAGGCGGCCCAGCCATGCGCGCATTCATGCAGAATAATCGCCGGGCCTACCGCAAAAATGATTAATAAAATGATATCAATGATCATGAAGAAGAAGTGAGATCGTAATTACCCGTAATACAGGATAAATATATTGATGTTGATTGGTCAACACCAATCCTTTAATAAAAACAACGGCCCCTTTAAAACGATCTAAATTAGGAACACTTTGCACATAGTAAATGACCTGCCCATCAACCACAAGTTCATAATGGATATCCACCTTGGGATCATCCAGAGGCATTAAACGCCCCCTAATTTCAATGGTTGCCAAGGATGATGGTTCATTCTTAACTGGGGTAACCGGGGCTTCTTCTGGAAGAACTACGGGCCCCCTTATTAAAGCAGGTTCAACACTCAATGATTTAATACTTAAAAAATCTTGACGGATCCAACCCACAGCCTGCAATGGCGGCTCAATTTGCCACCACCCATTAATCTGTTCTTTAACTTTGACCAGGGTCCCTTTTATAAGCAATCCTAGGCTCGTTGATTCACTATTAGGTATGGCCCGGATATTGACCTTGTCCCCAATGACTTCTGCAATAGAATTAGAACGTATCTTTAAATAATCGGCACGAACATAAGATTTAGCATCCAACGGCAGCTGTACCTTATACCAGTCAAACGTCTTAGCCAATACCACAATCTCATCCCCTTGATTTAATTTATCAATCTTTTCGAAATTTGTGTTGGCTCCCGCTCGAACGTTAACGGATCCCTTACTCACCTTCGCTAAAAAAGGAAAATGCTCATCCGCGTACCCTAGTGTAAATAAACTAACTATAAGGAAAACGGATGAGCAAATTCTAAGTAAACTTCTCATGAAAATCCTTCGATCCTTTGGTTCTGCTGTGGATCTGAACACTGGGCATCATCGAACGTGTTCGATTGCTTGCTTAGGGTGTGGTTCCGACGGACGTCAAAATTATTTCTTGGCGGCACCGGCAGCAGGCTTCGCGGCTCCGGCAGCAGGCTTCGCGACTCCGGCAGCAGGCTTCGCAGCCCCAGCAGCTGGTTTATCTGTTGCAGTGGCGGCAGCATCCCCTTCACCTTCAGCCTTGACCTTCTTCTTAGCCTTAATGCGGATGATTTTAGTTTTAGGAAGACCTGTTACGGTGCTTTCTTCTTGCCAAAGGCCTTTCTTCATTAAATCTTTGATGCGTTCAATACGTGTTTGCACCGTACGCGTGGTTGCGCTGGCCTTATCAATCTTTAGTGATGAATGTAATGACATTAAACTCTCCTTACTTGACTACCTTGAAATTTTGATTGAACTTTTCTTTGAAAGGAATCCGCCTGTGATTGAGAACCATATTGCCCGACACAGACAAGATAAAAATCTTTTGATTTTATGATAAAAACCGGATATCCCTTCGCCTTTATTCCTATAGCTTCTTGTTGCGCATAATTTGCATTTTTATAGGTAGCTACCTGAACGGTCCATTTAGTACTGACACTGCTTGCCACTGGGGCCGGCAATGCTTTGAAACTAGCCGCTTTGGGCATTGCTTTTGGTATTACTGCCAATACTCGAGAAGTTCCCCAGGTTGGATGAACAATCCCTGGATTACTATAAACCTTATTAAAAACAGGTCTAGAGGAAACACTTACAACATTGGAAGCTGGGGCATTACTAGCGGCCGCTAAACGCCGTCCTCCCACATTCCAAACAGCAGTAATCTTCTCGTCGAGCGTTTGAGCTGCCAATATCCTTCCGCGTTCAACACCTATAGAAAACGAAAAAAGCGAAATCATTATACCCAAAACCGCTAAAATGACAAGATTTTCTATCGAGAGGGTCAAACTTGCCAATAAGAATTTCGGCTTATTAATATCTTCTAAGGTTGCGGAGTTTGCTGGGAAAAGCTCGAATTGCGGTTCTTTATAATTGATATTCATATATATTAGTCCTAAAGATGTAATGTATTAGTAAGATAAGACCTTGGCGTTAAGTAATGTAAGTCATTATAATTCTAGCCCTTAAGAAATGACAAGATAATTCTAAATTTTTTTTGCCGAGAAAGTTTTAAAAACACATCGACGACTTTTGGATCGAATTGGGTTCCGCATTTTTCTTGTAACTCGACGATGATTTGATTGATGGTCAATGCTCGACGATAGGGCCTCGACTGCATCATCGCTTCAACCGCGTCTACAACCGCGATGATACGCGCCCCCAAAGGGATCTGTTCTTTCTTTAAGCCCGAGGGATAACCGCTCCCATCATAATGTTCATGATGATATAAAATGATAGGTAAAATAGGTTTTAAAAACTCAACAGGCTTGATAAGCGCCACACTTTGGACCGTATGTCGACGGATAACATTAAATTCTTGTGCCGTTAACGCGCTTTCTTTAGAAAGAATGGAATACGGCACATCAATGACACCAATATCATGCAAAAGGCACGCGTATTCTAAAGAACGCAATCCCTCGTCGCCAATCTTCAACTGAATCGCCAACTCTTTGACCACCTTCATATACGCTGGCGAATGCGTCAAGGAGTAACCTTGTTTGCTTAACAAATTTCCAATCGATTTGATACTGCCTAAAATTATTCGTTCCTGCTCTTGATGAAACTGTAAATTCTTAATAGCCGTGACCGCCTGCTCGGCAAAGACAGAAAGCATTTGCCTGTCAAACTCTGAAAACGAACTATCATTTTTAGACCGACGGATAAAAATAGCGCCGATATAATCGTCGCTAATAAGCGGAAGACCTAGGGTGTGATTTTCTAAAACCGATCCCCCTTGAGTGACCGACATAACTTCCGTCGGGATATTCTTCAATTCTTTAGGCTTTTGCAGCAAGATATTGATCTGATTGTCAAAACTGGCTACAAGATTAATATTTTTCTTAACCGGGTCTATCAAATACACCTTAGCTGAGGAGGCATGGATAAATTGACACAATAAACGAGTCAACCGTAATGTTAGCTCTCCGACGCTAAAAGTAGAGTTTACTAAACGGTAAACCATGTGCACCGCCGAAAGAATCAGGCGATAACGTTTGGAAGGGGATGTGGAAGACATCATTGGTCGGTTCATACAAAATATCCAAATGACCGTTTATGCTCATCCAAAGCGAAACGATCGGTCATAGATGCTATATAATTGCTAATAATTTCATATTTTTGAGCCTCAGAAAATTTAATGTTTCGAGGATAAATATTATAAGGCAGTTGTTTGGGATTTTTTAAATAAATCTCAAACAAATCGCGCACAATCCGTCTGGCCTTGGCTGTCATACGCTCTACCCGCCAATGATGATATAATTTCTCATTTAATAAAAGCTGCAAAGATTCTCTTTCCTTGTGCATGGTCTTAGAAAACCCTACGACGTGTTCTTTGCATGATTTGACTTCTTGCGCCGAGGTAAAACAATGTTCCTTTAAACGTTTATCTGTCGCCGCCAACACATCTTTAACTTGCATATCAATAAGTTCTTTGACAATCTGATATTTAAACATGTCTTTGTTTGCCCTTTGATGCTCAGCACCAATTTTCTTAACCGCCTTCTGCCATAGCAAGGATCCCATTAAATCTTCTTCCGTAATAAAACCGGACGTCAAACCATCGTCGATATCATGATTTAAATAGGCCAAGGAGTCCGCAATATCCACAATCTGCGCCTCAATAGAGGGCCCTTCTTTATATTTTTTATACGCCGCTCCTCCCGGAGTATCATAAATTGTTTGATGTTTTAAAATTCCCACCAATACTTCCCGCGTCAAGTTTAATCCATCAAAATGAGGATACTTCTTCTCAAACTTTGTGACAATTTCAAAACTTCTTAAATTATGATTAAATCCTTTAGGGTTTCCTCGTCTGACAATTTCATCCAACGCCTCTTCCCCGGCATGCCCAAATGGTGGATGCCCTAAATCATGCGCCAAGGCAATCGCCTCTATCAAATCTTCATTTAAGCGTAAATTACGTCCGATGGTGCGGGCCAATTGAGAGACTTCTATGGTGTGGGTTAAACGCGTGCGGTAATAATCTCCTTCGAATATCGCAAACACTTGTGTTTTATATTCAAGCTTACGGAAGGCCTCAGCGTGGACAATACGGTCCCGATCCCGTTGATAACACGTACGCCCCTCATGTTGAGGTTCTGCGTGTTCGCGCCCGGCAGAGTCTCTGCTTTTCATAGCATAAGGCGCTAAAACTTTGGCTTCTAACTCTTCAATATTATTTCTTGTTTGCATCTATCAACAATCTGTAAATCGCCTTTAGCGACTGTGAAATAACCTTTGTTTGAGAGACCACCGGCATAAAATTATGATCCCCCTTCCAACGCGGCACCACATGAAAATGAATATGTTTAGGCATCCCCGCCCCTGCGATACGACCTAAATTCATTCCCATATTAAACCCATGAGGACTCAGCGTCTTTTGTAAAAGTTCTTTAGTCTTAATGACCAACTGCATCATTTCTTTAAGTTCTTCTGAAGTGAGCTTGCTTAAATCTGCCACATGTCTTTTGGGACAAACTAAACAATGGCCATTACTATAAGGATAAATATTTAATACCACATAGGCAAGGTCACTGCGTAAGACAATAAAGTTTCTGGCATCATTGTTATCTTTAAGAATAGTGCAAAAAACACAACCTTTATGCTGGTTATGATTGATCTTTGTTATATAGCCTTCGCGCCAGGGCGCCCAGAGTCGTTGTTGCATAAGTAATTATTTTAACAGAGAATCCCGTATTGACCAGATTTTTAATAATCAGCTCGTCGACCTCATAAAATCACTTCCAAATAGCAGGTAAAGCTCCCATATCACCTGCAAAAATCACACCAGCAATCCCTAAAGAAATATAAAGAAGATACGCTATAAAGGAATATTGTACCAATGCATACACAACATCATTACGCTGTTTAATCCATTGGATGGCATCAACAGTTAAAAATAAAAGCATAGGCGCAAAGAATAAAGAAGTCCGTGGCACCACAAAAGGGTATTTCTTAAGCGCGCCCATCGTCAAATGTTCCCAAAAAACTATGAAGGCAATACTATGGATTGAACACACCCTACATCCATCCCGCTTCAATGCCTTGATCCCTCCAAAGATAAGCCTTACGCATCCTAAACAAACAAAGAACCGCGCGACCATCCGAATCCATTTGGGATCTTGCACAAACCATCTCGACATAAAATTATCTAAATTCTCTCCCAAGGTCTTAAAAAACTCTTTTGGGCTATGTAAAGAAATCATATGATCATGCCAGTCAGAACTTAAGAATGACAAATTACTGACACGTAAATCAAAACAATAAACAATCCCAAAAACGGATATTGCACTGATCAGATAGATTGCCAGAAACATCTTTAAACGTGGATTGCTTTTGATATCTAATAAAATATTGTAAACAGGTAGTACCATAAAGAAAAACACTGGATAAGAAAACAAACCTAACAAGGGCAGGAACGCTAATATCACAGCGTACATAAAACCCGAAGCTTTCTTCTGTATATTGTTTTGATGATATAAAAACAATATGAAAATTGCAGCGCACAAAACATCCATAGAGTATTGTTTTAATTCAGCCGCATAGTAAATCAACGGCGCTGAAGCGGCCCAGCACATAAAAAAGGTGAGTACACCCAGCAAAGACTGCATTTGCTTTTGGGCCAAATATAACCATATAAAAAAAGCTGAAGACATGCACACAAAAGGAAAGAAACGTAATGCCAATAGATGAAAATGAAAAGCCTTTGACCATTGACCTATAAGGTAAAGATAAATACGAGGGAATTGTTGAAGATGTGTGAGTGGGCCAGCAAAAAAGTCAGCGACAGACCTGTCGTGAATATTACAAAAAATACAATATTCGTCATTCCATAAAGGGCGCTGGTTAAAGTAATGCAAAACAATCAACAGCAAATACCAACCAACAACGAAAAGAATGCAGAACTGTAATTTCTTCATTAAAGTTTTAAGCAAATTGTTATACAAAATTATCCTAGGATATCAATGATGACATCCGCCGGTACCATGCACATGCCCATGGGCAACTTCTTCAACAGTGGCCAATCGTTTCTCGACAATTTCCACTGCAAAGGTCAAATCCTGACCAGCTAAAGGGTGATTCCCATCAAGAGTCACCTCGTCTTGATCAATAGCCGTCACGGACACAGGAAAACTCTCCTTGCCATTGCCTGCTTCAAACACATCTCCAATATTAATCTGTGGCTTGGGTAATTTGCTGCGATTGACTTTATAAATCAAATTTTGATTATAAACACCGTAAGCCTCTTTGGCAGAGACTGTAATTGTCTTTTTGTCGCTGGGATTCATTTGTATCAGAACCGATTCCAAACCAGGAATGATTTGGCTGGATTCTGTCATAAATATTAAAGGATGTCCTTGAGTTGAAGCATCAAGGGTTTTTTGATCTTTGTCCGTCAAGGTGTAATAAAATGAAATAACTTCTTTAGCCACAATCTGCCTCTTTCTAAAAAAGAGCCCCCGTCTTTCAAACGGAGGCTCGAAGGTTTAAATATTAACCATTAATGCTGTTGCACCAACGGACACATTTTCTGGCCACTAAAAGGGCATTGACCTTTACCAAAAATATAACCACAGGTAAAAACTAACAAAGCCAATACAAGACCAACAATTAATTTTTTAATTCCAGGACAGCAACAGCCGCTATTGCCTGAAGTGCTACAACATTCTTCTTTCTTTTCTTCACTCATATATCCTCCTTTTATGATTTTTTGTATTATCCCATTCTTTATTGATTTTGTCTATCTTCTCTATTGGGCTTAGAGGACAAGTTTTCTCGAGCGGAATACGACAAAATACGCATCTTATGGGGGTTGGAAATTAATAACGTAGGCCCCTGTTGGGTTTCCATACTTTGACGAATCGCATTTTGAAGCTCATCCGCATTCGTCACAAACCTAGGTTTAGGATTCTTCCAATTCTGCTGAAAATCCACAACTACATGATAAACCGGCTTATTGTAACCTACCCTATCCAATTTCTGGCGAACCTCTTTAGAAATCAAAGGAGCTCGTCTAGGTTCCAGGATAGGACCTTTGAGTTTAAGCTGCTCTGGCAGGGGCATGCTTTGATTTTGTTTGTAATCTTCATAAGAATTAAAATGTTTCCCCGCCATATAGACTTCAATGGCCGCCTGCGCTCTAGAGGCCATCAGAGTTAAAAAAACTATAAGCAACGCTTTCTTTATCATGAATGTTCTCTGGCTTGTAAAATCCGAGTCGTAAATTCATTCTCGAACGACGTTTCCATGTTCTTAAGCTCTCTAGGACCTAGAAAATAATGAATCGCCCCTTCAACAGCTGATAAACGATTTCTCAAATATAAATACTCCGAGGTAAAAGCCGTTTTTGTTGTATCAGCATATTTTTGTTTAAGCTCATCTGTTCTTTTACGTTCAATGTATAATTCGAATTCTTTAACTAACTTCTTGTAATCTTTATTTTCTCCAGAGTCTTTAGAGACAGAATGATTTAATGACTTTAAAATATACTCATCCACCTTCAGTTGAGTGGTTTTCCGTTCAATCCTCTCAAACGATTCTCTGGTGGTCTTATAGGCCCACAATAAATAACGACGAATAAGATTTTTGTGTAATAAACTAATTTTCATAGTTTTCTAATCACTAATTGGGTTGTAAATTAATTTGCGCGGTGATATTCGCAATCTTATCGACAGTACTGTTGAGAGTTCTTTCTAAGGAATTTTTGACAGGGCCTGAATGTGGGTTTAAAAAAATCAAAAAAACCACAATGACCGCGGCCATCATTAATATGTATTCAATTATATTCTGTCCCTTACCATTCTTCATAATTTTAATATACCATATATTCTACTTATAAACAACATCCCCGACTTGAACAGGCTTATCTACCTTCACCCCAATTAATTGCCCCTTTTTGGCCACTTTGACATCTTGACTCTCGATCTGCATCGACCATACCTTTTGGATAAACTTGACTTTTGGACCGACAATGGTCAATTTGTCTCCAATTAATACGGTCCCTTGGGTAATCTTAATCACACAGACCTTGATACGTTCAAAATAATGCGTAATCTCGCCAATTTTAATTAAAGTAGGATCTAACTCGATTCCTTTTGGTTTACGGGCAACCAAGGTTTTAGGAGGTTTCACTACTTCAACGGGTTTCTTGGATTTTAACGTCGTTGAAGAAACTTTGTTCTTAACAGCCAAGGTTTTAGACTTTTTCACAGTTTTCTTGAGGGTCTTTTTACGACGAGCAGACGTCTTCTTTGCTCTGGATGGTTTTATCCAAAAAACTTCTTTAAGGACATCGGATAATTTCTTAAGGAGAGACATAAAGAAAGGACCTTCATAAACAAATTTTATCCGCCCAGGCTGCGGTTATTGGTAAGCGAACAAACCTTCCTTTAACAGCGGCAAAGACTCCCCACAGGGAGAGGCCTATAAGAATACACATCATAGGCGCCAAAAGAAAAGGGATGACAATGCTTAATATCCAAACGGCTGTCTCGCAAATAAAAAGGACAAGCCCCTGCTTACCATGGGCCAACACAAAAGGACTGTTTTTCTTGAACACTAAAGGAACAATGCAAAGGATGGAAAGATAAGCTAAAAGCGCGTATATTTTTCCTTCAAGCGTATCATCTCTATAAAACTCTTGAGACATTACGCTTTGACCTCAATGAGCGAATTGATATCTCCGAAAGAATTTCGTTCGGTGTTTGTATTGTTTGGGTCTTCCTGCCATTTTCCGTCGACAATAAACTGATATTTATACGTGCCGCATCTTAAAGGCAAATCCAGCTTCCAAAGGCCATTTGTGTTACTCATGCGGCATTTCTCATCCAAAGACCAATCATTGAAGGATCCTGTAACATATACGGATTTAGCTTCGGGAGCATTCAAAGAAAAATTCGCTAAACCCATAAATTCCGTGGTTTCTTTGGCCACTAATTCCTGCATACGATTCGAAGGTTCGTACGGTTGTGGCGTTGAGATATCTTGCGGCAATTCAACAGGCTTTTCTACGACCTTCTCGAGGGGTTTAAGAACAGCGGTTTCCGTAGAAGCTGGTCTGTCCAAGGTAAGAATTTCACGGGCCAAACTTAAATAATCCTTCGAACCGCGGCAGTACTTATCATAGGTTAAGACCGCCTCCCCCATCACCGCCGATTCCTTGAGTTTTACGTTCACATGCACAATCGTATCATACAAAAGCTTACCAAATTTCTCCTTCATTTTCGCCAGCATGCTAAAGGAATGCCTTAGGCGAGAATCGAACATGGTAATCAGAATTCTCTCCTGCACGGAATGATTCAGCCTGTCACGAATAAGGTTAATGATATCCGTGATATGATCCACCCCCTGCATGGAAAACCGGCTGGTTTCAACCGGGATAATCACCTGATCGCTGGCGCGGATGGAATTGACCGTTAAAAAACCTAAACTCGGCGGACAATCAATAAGGATATAATCATATTCCTGTTTGATTTCAGAAATAATTTCAACCAGTTTTAGTTCACGGCCGATTTCATCAGCCAATTCCTGCTCCAGGGTTCCCACTAAAACATTGGACGGTACGATATCAAAATCTTTATCCGCGCGTTTAATAATTTCTTTGATCCTTAGTTTTCGAGGAGTTAATTTAGAGATGACATTGTAAAGACTATAACTGTCGTCGATATTAAGTCCGAGGGTCGCGTGGGCCTGGGGGTCTAAATCAATTAAAAGGGTCTTTTTCCCGTTATACCCCAGCGTTGACGCCAAATTAATTGCCGTCGTCGTCTTACCGCATCCGCCCTTTTGATTGGCTATAGAAATAATTTTCATAAATTTCTAATCCCTCCATTTAAGGAAAATCTCTCGTCCATTTGCATTCGGACCCATTAATTTGAAAAACTTAAATCATCGATAAGGACAGTGCCTTTCTTAACGTCCACATTCCAGGCTTCCAAAACAAACGAAACATCCGTGATGGTGCTCCAATCCGTCAAATTCAATTTCTCCAGTGGAATGCTCACCTTTTGCCATGCCCCTTGCACATTCTGGATATAATAGATAGCCTTTTCATTTCGCTGATTTCCGACGACCATTTTAACAACCCCCGCGTAAGAATCATTCATTCCCCGTATCGACAAATTCAAATGCGTATATTTTGAAACATCCTTATGGGGAATTGTAATTGAAAATGTTTTCGTCGATGGAAACGGATCATTAAGATCATAGACAATGCGAATCGGATTATTATTTAATGAATAAAAGACCTCATTTTTAAACGTAACTCGACGGGTTAAGAAGGCTGTAAACCCATAGACCGTCGAGATTAGAATCACGGCCGTAATGGCAATATTCATGACCAGCCATGATCGGTTTAAACTTTTCTTTTTCTTTTGCTCGACGACATCTTGTCGTTTACCAAGGTAAACCTTGGCTAGATGGTCATATATCTCGTCACGCGTCATGCTATTTAGTTACTCAATTCTATTTTTAAAGACGATTGATGATTGTCTCTAACTGATTTAATTTTAACAACTTATCTACTTATAAAAACATATTAACAAATAAAAATAAAATGCAAAACAATATCTCATTTATTTTTACTTATACACAAACAATTTATCGACGATGCCATTAAAAAACCCCGCCCTGCAAAAAATGCAGGGCGAGGTTTTTATTACTGGTGAACTTATCCTTCGCCAGTTGGCGAAGGATAAAACAAAACATTTCGTTTTGTTTTAGAAATTCACGTTCACATGAGCCATTGCTTGGCTTGCTGCTGTGTTGTTAGACTTTGCAAAAGCATCGCCTGGAACATACCAGCCTAAGGTTAAACCGAGTGTAACATCTTCGGTATAAGCATAGTTGACGCTGGCATCGTACTCATTACCAAGACCTTTTTTATTGGTAATTGATTCAGAAACACCATTAGTATCACCATTGGGCTGAACTAAACTCATTGTCGCAGCACCTGTTTTCTCTGCTAAACGAAGATTATACCAATTGAAACTGGTTGTTACATCTTGAATTGGATTAACTGAAGCGCCAACATTGAAGATGTAAAGATTGCTTAAGTTAAACAAAGCGTTAAAGATAGTTCCGCCGTTTTGACCTTCAAACATTGGATCCCAAGCCTTATACACTTTATCTGCATGACCAGCAGCATTATCAGCATATTTATCACCAGAGAAATAACTGAAAGATGCATTAACGCTAGGCTTATATTTAGCTATGGGTTGAGCTACAGTAGATAAATCATAGCTAGCCATTAACTGGGCTGCCATAGCCTTACGGCCAATGGTTTCACTACCAACAGCAGTAGTATTTAGATTTGTAGCCTTACCGCCTTCAAAGGCCACTTCAGCTTGTGTATTTAAGCCTTTGATAGGATTGGTGCTTACTCTTAAACCAGGTACATAGGTGTCCTGACCTTTACCTTTTGTATCCCAATTGCTGTGATCGATCTTAGCAAACATATAACCTTCGACCACGGTGTTCATGGCATCGCCTAGTTGATAATTGGCGTTAACACCATAAACATCCACATCTGACTTTGAACTATTCAGATTAGTCTGATTTGCAGTTCCTAACGCACTTGGAGTTGGGTTAATAGAGTTCTTGATATAAACCATATCAACAGTCAGTGGCTTATAATCTAAAACTAATTTAACACCATCTTGAGAAGCTTGCTTGGTTAAATCACCAGCAACAGTTGCAAACTGCCCATCAGAACCGTTATTGGGACCATTACCGCCTAAGATAAGACCATTACCATAGACGAATTCCTGACGACCAACAGTTACCGTTAAAGGTGAATATAAGAATTCACGTAAGGTAACATAGGCCAAATCCAGGTTGGTAGCATTAGAACTGTTAGAACCTGTACCCCAAGCGCGTTCATCCAACAAACGAACGGTTGCAGACACATTATCGCTTAAATCAGCATCCACGCGAAGACGTGTCTGGGATACAAAAACGCTCTGATGAATAACGCCACCAGCATCAGTTAATTTGTCAAAATTGAAATTATCACGATTTAAATACGTAGAATCGATGTCGCCAGAAACTTTTACATTCTGAACGGCAGCGAAAGCCGGAGCAGCCATAAGGACAGCAACGGCCAAAGCTAATACTATTCTGTTTTTCATTTGTTTTCTCCCAAGAATTATGTCGCAAGAAGGTCGTTTTATGTTTGACTCTTTCTTGCGACTCTTAAGTTAAACTCTATATATGCTAGGTGTCTATTGGCCTAGGAAATTAACAATCATAGACCCCTTATTGATGATTCGTGACCGTTTCTATCGCATCCCTCCTTTCTCAGTCTAGTTTCAAATCACCAGGGTGGAAAAGTGTTCGTATTTTGCCACTGACAAAAGTCCATGTCAAGAGTTTTTAGAAAAATTTTACTAGGCAGGTTAAAACCGACGATCGTTTATCTATTAAATCGTGCATTTTGACCACAAGACCCGCTTTTATGGCTATCTTACCCTAATATAAGCCCAAGCAGTTCGACCTTGACTGTTAGAGTTTTTAACTCCCCCTTACCCCCTCTTTGATAAAGAGGGGGTATTAAGTAAAACGCGTTTAATTCTTGCCTCCCCCTCTTTTTTTAAAGAGGGGGCTGGGGGGAGTTAAATAAAGCACAACATTAAATAATGGGAATTATTTATTATAATAATGACTTAATGCAGAATATTAACCCACTTTAACAACAAAATCATACAAAATATCAAAACAACACACCACTTTGTTATATTTAGCACTTAAGACGCGTTGGGATGGTGTTTTACGTCCCGTCCCTCAACAATATAAATAACTTCCTCGGCAATATTGGTGGATAAATCAGCAATACGCTCGAGATTATGCGCGATACGCATCAACTGTAAACATCGGGGGATAGAATCCTTTTTACTGCGCATCAATTCCGTTAAATCTTTAAGAATTTTATCCCCGGCATTATCGACGATATTGTCCCGTTCACGCACCGACATAGCCAAGACCGCGTCTTCATTCACAAAGGCATTAATGCTATCTTTTAGCATGTTGACCGACGTCTCTCCCATCAATTGCAAATCTCCATAATCACTCAAAACCGGATGGGTGATTAAAAACAAACTGCTCTCAGAGATATTGACCGCATGGTCTGCCATGCGTTCGAGGTCTTTGTTCATTTTGATCATCATAATGACCATCCTTAAATCACGGGCCACCGGCTCATATTGAGCAATCAACTGCACGCAGAGCTCATCAATAGCCCTATCATAATCATTGACCTTAGGCTCCTCGGTATTCATGACTTCCAGAAGAAGCTCCTCCTTACCATCCAAAAGACCTTTGATGCTTTTGGCAATCATTTCTTCGACCAGGGAAGCGTCTTGAATTAACTGATGTTTAAGCTCGATAATTTTATCTTTGAACATAGCTCTCCTTTTAGGCTGTGTGCTTTTTAATAATAGCTCAGCGTTTCGAAGAATGCATATGAGTCAAAAGACCCAATTACTTCAACTTCGTAAGGTTGTGTCATTGCGAGGAGGGCGAAGCCCGACGAAGCAATCTATTTAAAGATTGCTTCGCCCTTCGGGCTCGCAATGACACTCATCGCGACACTTCCTATAGCTAAACTATATAAACCTTTTAACCAAACTTCCCTGCTAAATACTCCTCGGTCCTGCGGTCTTTGGGGACCGTAAACATCTTCTTAGTCAAATCATATTCTATCAAATCCCCCAAATAAAGGTAGGCAGTCCTATCCGAAACCCTGGCCGCCTGCTGCATATTATGGGTTACAATAACAATCGTATAATTAGCCTTTAAATGATGCATTAATTCCTCAATATGGGCTGTAGCAATGGGATCCAGAGCCGAACAAGGCTCATCCATCAATAGAATTTCCGGTTTAACCGGCAGAAGCCTGGCAATACACAACCTCTGCTGCTGTTCCAAGGTCAAATTTAAAGCCGAAGCTTTCAATTTATCCTTAAGAGCATCCCATAAATCCACAGCCTTCAAAGCTTGTTCAAGAATATCCCCATATTCCGACTTTGAAGCGCTTTGATGAATTTTAACGCTAAAAAGCACGTTCTCCGCCACCGACAAAGGAAAAGGATTTGGTCGCTGGAAAACCATACCGACCTTTTTGCGCAATTCAACCAAATTCGTCCCTGGTTCATAAATATCCTGACCATCAATTGTGACCTTACCATCCACCGAAACATCGTCTAACAAATCATTCATACGGTTAAACACCCGAAGCAGAGTTGATTTACCGCAGCCAGAAGGCCCAATTAACGAGGTAATCATCCTTATGGGGATCTCAATATCAATATTGTTGAGCGCCTTAAAAGTGCCGTAATAAAGATTAAGATTTTGGGTTTGAATAATTGAATCCATTAACCAAATCTCCCTGAAATATAATCATCCGTTCGACGATCAGAGGGCGCAGTGAATATTTTCTTAGTTTCATCGACCTCAACTAACTGCCCCATCAAGAAAAACGCCGTCCTATCCCCAACCCTCGCTGCCTGCTTAGTGTTGTTTGTCACTAAAATCTGCGTATACTTTTGTTTAAAACGAACCATGGCTTCTTCAATTCTTGCCGTCGAAATAGGATCCAACGCCGAACATGGCTCATCATAAAGAATAATCTCCGGATCAACCGCCAAGGTACGCGCCAGACACAATCTCTGCTGCTGACCTCCGGAGAGCTTCATCCCCTGCTCGCCCAAACGATCCTTGACCTCGTCCCATAAATAGGCCGCCTTAAGCGACCTTTCAACAGTCTCTTCAATCTTCTTTTTTTCATTAATCCCGTGTCGACGAAGACCATAGGCCACATTCTCAAAGACCGTCATAGGCAAAACAGTCGGCAAAGCAAAAACCATCCCCACTCGCTTGCGGAGCATTTCGACATTGCCATCCGCGTAAATATCCTGACCATCCACCGCTAATAGACCTTTAAGAGAAAAATTTTGTTGCCCGTCGTTAAAACGATTAAGACAGCGCAAGAAGGTTGATTTACCACTGTTCGATGGCCCGATAATACTGATAATTTCATTGGCATATACATCCAAAGAAATAGCCTTCAGAACCTCCGAAGGTCCATAGCAAACTGTCAATTCTTTAGCCTGAACTTTAATGGACTTTACCATTTTCTTTTCTTCCTAAAATGCGCCCGCACGACAATGGCGATAAAATTGAGAGACAAAACAATCATTAAAAGAACCAAGGCCGTTCCATAACGAATTTCTAGTTTGATATTAGGCACCTGGGTTGAAATAACATACAGATGATACGGCAAGGCCATAACCTGGTCGAAAATAGATTTAGGCAATCGGGGTAAATAAAATGCAGCCACCGTAAATAAAATAGGCGCCGTCTCTCCTGCCGCCCTTGAGACCGCCAGAATCATCCCCGTTAAGATTCCGGGTAAAGCATGGGGCAAAACCACGTGACGGATAGTATCCCACTTAGAAACACCTAAGGATAAACTAACCTGACGGAAAGATTGAGGTACACTATCTAAGGCTTCTCGAGTGGTGGTGATAATAATAGGCAACACCATAATCGCCAGCGTCATAGAACCCGCTAGGATTGAAGATCCGAATTTTAAAAAGACCACAAAAATCCCTAAACCAAACAGACCATAGACAACAGAAGGAACACCTGCAAGATTAATAATGGCTAGCTTTACAGCTCGAGTTAAAAAGTTGTCCTTGGCATATTCCGTCAGATAAATCGCTGAAAGCACCCCTAAAGGCAAAGCAAATATCAAGGTCCCTAAAACTAAACATAAGGTCCCAACAATGGCAGGAAAAATCCCCCCCTCACGCATCCCCCTTCTGGGCATCTGGCTTAAGAATTCCCAAGAAATAGCATGCCAGCCCTGACTTACGATATAGATCACAATAAATATAACCGGCAAGACAACGATGACTGTCGATAAAAAAAGGACAGTAAAGGCAATCTTTTCTCGGATATAAGGGTTTTTAATCATTTTCTTTTGTTATGGACAGCCAAGTCGGCAATCAAATTAATAAAAAATGTAATGATAAAAAGGACGATCCCAATAGCAAACAAAGCATAATAGTGATCGCTACCGCGCACGGTCTCACCCATCTCTGCCGCAACTGTTGCCGTTAAGGTTCTCACGGGTTGAAATAGCGAATCAGGTATACGAGCCGCATTGCCGGTAATCATCATCACCGCCATGGTCTCACCTATGACACGTCCAATACCCAACATGACCGCCGCTAAGATCCCTGAGGAGGCTGCGGGTAAAATTACCCTCCAGATAGCTTGCCAGCGGGTGGCGCCCAAAGCCAGGGCCGCTTCTTTGTAACGTTTAGGAACAGCGTTAAGCGAGTCTTCCGCAATACTCACAATGGTAGGCATGGCCATAAAAGCCAGCATCAAGGCCCCGGAGAAAGCCGTCAAACCCGTCGGAAGATGAAAGGTATTCTTGACCCAAGGTACCAGGGTCATCATGCCGATAAACCCCAAAACCACGCTTGGAATGGCCGCCAAAATCTCAATACCAGACTTTAAAACTTCTCTAATTTTGACAGGAGCTACTTCAGCGATATAAACCGCGCTGGCAATCCCGATAGGCACCGCAATAATGGTAGCTCCAAGAGTAACGTAGAGCGAACCTACAATCAACGAAAGAATACCAAAACTGGCTGGCGTAGAAATGGGGTACCACTTTTGACCAAGGAGAAAGTCCACAATAGAAACATTCTTAAAAAGCGAAAAGCCTTCTTTAACGAGGAAGATAAAAATAAGGCAGACAAAAATAATCGAAGCGATGCCACTAAAATAGATGCACCGCTCGATTAACCATTCTTTAACAAATTTCTTATTTAAAGTCTTTTGCATTATTTAACAGGTACAAAATCGGTATCTTTGACAATCTGCTGACCCGCAGGACTAAAAACAAAATCAACAAAATCTTTGACCAATCCTTGGGGCTGACCATTGGTATAAAAGAACAATGGACGAGAGATATAGTACTTGTTTGAAACCACATTTTCAAGTGTTGGCGTGTAATATTGACTCTGGGCATCTTTAGCCACCGCAATGGCTTTCTGTGATTTAGAAATATAACCCATACCGTAATAACCAATAGCGTTAGAATTTTGAGAAACCTCATCGGCAATAGCTTGAGATGAGGACATCAGCAATGCTGAAGAATCAAACTCAACAGTAGACTTAGGATTACCTTTGCGCAAAACATGCTCCTTAAAATAAACGTGAGTACCTGAATTGACCTCACGGGAAAGAAGAACAATAGGAGCATCCTTCCCTCCTACTTCTTTCCAATTCTTAATTTTTCCAGTAAAAATATCCGCCAGCTGATCAATGGTTAATTTTTCAACGGAATTAGCAGGATTGACCACCACGGCTAAACCATCTAAACCAACCTTAAACTCTTGAGGAACAATACCCTTGGTCTTAGCTTGAGCAATCTCTTCTTCCTTCATAGAACGCGAGGATTCAGCAATATCACAAGTGCCACTAATCAAAGCTGCAATACCAGTACCAGAACCACCACCTGTTACAGCTACAAGGGCGTCTTTATGCTGTTGCATATAAGCCTCAGACCAAGCTTGGCCTAGATTAACCATGGTATCTGATCCCTTAATTTGAATAGAATTGCCTGCCGCCCAAGCCGTCGCTAACGACATAGATAGTAAAACGACAAATACTAACATTTTAGCTATACGCATACTTTCTCCTTAAAATAGGTTTAAATTATTTATTAATATTCTATGAATAAAATGTTAAGTTTAGGTTAAGAATAGATTAAGGTTGTGTTAAAGATGTTTACACTCAATTGATATTTTTGGTCTTCTATTCACACCGTTTAATAGTAACGCTCCATAATCTAAAGGTCATAGGACCAAGTCTTGCAAGAATTTAAACACGATTCCAAAATTCTTTCTTATGAATTTGTTAGCTTAAATGTTGCTTTTGTGGCTTAGAATTACCTAAAGTTAAGCGCTTTTTCTAGGAGCAATCAAAGGTCATACCTCTTAAAATAAATCATCTTTGAATATTCAAAAAGATAATGTGTGGTAAAATTCTATCATTATTAAAACTGCTTTTTAAAAACAGTAACCGAGGAGGGAAAGATGAAGAAGTTATTTCAACAAGTTGTTTTGGGGATTTTTGTTGTTAGCTTAGGATATAGCATCAATGCACAGGGAGCATCCATAATTTCTTGCCAGAATATCATCAAACCTGATTCAACGGGAATCTGCCCCGGAGAAGGGACCGGCCCCATTAATCCGCAAGTATGTCTGTCAAAATCTTCAGCCTGCCCTAGCGGTTGTTGGTATTATGGAACTGTAACAGTCAATGGCGTTGTGTATAACGCTAAATTGGGATGTTCATGGACATCTTCTCCAAATCCATCGGGCGGTTTTACCTGTACAGCCACGTGTAATCAACCATATCAGAGACTAGACCCCGTTGCTAATCTGCTAAGCCATAAAAGTTAAAATTCATTTAAGCCCCCATCACTTCGCCCCAGCTACGGCTGATTCGAAGCAAACAAATGTAAGGTAAAATATCCCATCCGCTGTCTCTTATACACA
>Ga0118677_10004939_pt1 | contig 23809 bp, 17 predicted proteins | sample AliMusrvi5mmetaG_FD_86154 | JGI IMG/M metagenome (GOLD analysis project Ga0118677, IMG submission 86154)
GTTTATATCAAACGATTACTTGCTTTGATGGTGATTAAATGAATTTAGACAAACTGATTTCGGCCCTGCCCGAAAATGTTGACGGCGCTTTGATTGATTGCGCGGAAAACAGATTTTATTTCACCGGATTCCCTTCAAGCGCGGGGCTGCTTTTTGCGGCAAAGCAGGGCAGTGTTTTTATCACGGACAGCCGCTATATCGAGGCGGCCAAAAATAAGATTGACTGCTGCGAGGTAATTGAGCAGAAAAAGCCGGAAATACAGCTGCCGGAAATCGCGGCTAAACTCGGCTGCAAAACCCTTGCGGTCGAAGCGCAGCGCATAACCATTGCGATGGCAAGAAAATTAGCGAAAAATTTAAGCGGTATCCGTATGATTGACGACGACACCGCTGACAATCTGATAGATGAGCTCCGCGTCAAAAAGAATGCGGAAGAAATTGACCGCATAAAAAGAGCGCAGCTGATTGCAGAAAAGGCTTTTGATTATATTTTGGGCTTTATTAAGAAGGGCGTAACCGAGCGGGAAATTGCTTTGGCGCTTGATTATTTCATGCTCAAAAACGGTGCTGACGCGCTTTCGTTTGAAACAATCGTCGCGGGCGGCGTCAATTCATCCATGCCGCACGCGGTTCCATCGGATAAAAAAATTGCCGAAGGCGATTTTGTAACGATGGATTTCGGCGCGGTCATTGACGGTTATCACAGCGACATGACCCGCACGGTAGCGTTAGGCGGGGTAAGCGAAAAACAAAGTTTTATTTACGGTACCGTGCTTGCCGCGCAGCTGGCATCGCTCAGCATTCTGGCGCCCGGCGTAACCTGCAAGGCGGCGGACGCGGCTGCGCGTGATATCATAGCGCAGGCGGGCTTCGGCGGCAATTTCGGCCATGGCACAGGGCACGGCGTGGGCATTGAAATCCACGAGGAACCCACACTTTCCCCTGCCGGAGAAAAAACGCTGGAAGCCGGGCACGTTGTCACGGTGGAACCGGGTATATATCTGCCTGGCGAATTCGGCGTGCGTATTGAAGACATGGCGGTCATTACACAGGACGGCGGCGAGAACCTCACCCATTGCGCGAAGGAACTGATTGTGCTCGACGTGTAGGGTACGGGCATTCCGTCCCGTTCGAAAAATAACACTTGAAATGTTTCGGACAATAGGGTAGAATAGCTTTGTATTTATGAACAACGGAGGAATAATAATATGGTATCAGCAGGCGATTTCAGGAACGGCGTAACCTTTGAGTTGGACGGGAATGTTTTTCAGATTATCGAGTTTCAGCATGTTAAACCCGGCAAAGGCGCGGCGTTTGTCAGAACTAAAATCCGCAATGTTATCGCGGGTTCGGTTGTTGAGCGCACCTTCAACCCGAACGATAAATTCCCCTCCGCTTTCATTGAGCGCAAGGATATGGAATATTCCTACAACGACGGTGACCTTTACTTTTTTATGGACCCCGAAAGCTACGAGCTTGTTCCGATAAACGCTTCCTCACTTTCCGACAACTTCAAGTTTGTCAAAGAAAATGAAATTTGCAAGATTCTTTCTTACAAAGGCAATGTTTTCGGTGTTGAGCCGCCGACCACGGTCACCCTCGAAATCACCAAAACAGACCCGGGCTTTAAGGGCGACACCGCGACCAATGCGACCAAACCCGCCACACTTGAAACCGGCGCGGAGGTCAGAGTCCCGCTGTTCATTGATGAAGGCGAAAAAATTATTGTAGATACACGCACCGGCGAATATCTAAGCAGAGCGTAACCAATAAATATTTAGGAGGATAACAATGATGACTATTACAGAGAAAGCCGCATTTTTAAAAGGATTGGCAGAGGGGTTGGCCCTTGACGCAGCAAAACCGGAAGCCAAGCTTATTAACGCGATTATTGATTTACTGGACGATTTGACCCTCACCGTTTCCGACCTTGAAGACGGTTTGGAAATCCTCAACGAGCAGGTTGATGCCGTTGACGAGGATTTGGACGATTTGGAGAGCTATGTTTACGAAGAGCTTGACGAAGACTATGACGAGGATGACGACTATTTCGAGATTGAATGCCCGAAATGCGGCGAGGTTGTCTGCGTTGACGAAGGCGTGCTTGAAGACGGTTCCATCAACTGCCCCAACTGCGACGAGCTGCTTGAATTCGACATCGACTGCGACTGCGAAGAGTGCAACCCGGACAACGAAGAAGACTGATCATCCCCGCAATTAAAACATTTGCTGAAAATGAGGGCAGGCACTATGCCTGCCCTCATTTTACAGAACACTTTAGCGGAGAAGCGGCGGTATGGAGGAAACATGGAACTTTTCGAAAAGACCCTGGAGCAAAAATATATCTATAAAGGTAAAGTTGTAACCCTGCGTGTTGACACAGCGGAGCTGCCCAACGGCAACGCCTGTATCCGGGAAGTGGTGGAACATTCCGGTGGGGTCACCGTCGCGGCGCTGACAAAAGAGATGGAGCTTGTTCTTGTGCGCCAGTTCAGGTACCCTTACGCGGAAGTACTCCTTGAACTGCCCGCCGGTAAAATAGAACTCAGCGAAGACCCGTTGGCATGCGGCAAGCGGGAACTGCTGGAAGAAACTGGCGCGGCTGCGTCAAAATATATTGATTTGGGCAAGTTCTATCCGACGCCGGGTTACTGCGGCGAGATCATCCACCTTTACGGCGCAATGGATTTGGAATTTACACAACAAAAGCTTGACGATGACGAGTTTCTGGAAATTGTAAAAATTCCGCTTGAAAAGGCGGTTGAAATGATAAAGAAAAACGAAATCCGCGACGGCAAGACGCAGGCGGCTGTGCTGAAGCTTTACCTTCTGCTAAAAGAAGGCGGGGAGGCCTTTATATGATTATTCTCGCGTCCGGCTCCCCAAGGCGGCAGGAGCTTTTAAAAACCGCCGGAGTGGAATTTAAGGTCTGCGTGGCCAAAGGAGAAGAAATTCTTGACCCTTCTCTGCAACCCGCCGACGCGGCTGTTGAAATAGCCCGCCAAAAGGCGCGGGAAGTTGCCGGAAAACATCCCGAAGATATTATTGTCGCCGCGGATACGATAGTGGTTTTGGATAACCTCATTCTCGGCAAACCGAAGGACAAGGCTGATGCCGCCGCGATGCTAAGACTGCTTTCGGGCAGAGAACATATTGTTTACACCGGCGTTTGTATCATAAAAAACGGCGAAGAAAACTGTTTTACCGAAGCGACAAAAGTTGAATTTTACCCGCTTGAACAGGATGAAATTACCGCCTATGTCGAATCGGGCGAGCCGATGGACAAGGCGGGCGCTTACGGCATTCAGGGCTTGGGCTGTGTGCTTGTTAAAAGCATCGAGGGCGACTATTTCAATGTGATGGGCCTGCCCGTCGCGAAAGTTGTCAGGGCTATTGCGGGGTAATGCCGGGGTACAAAATCGAATGAAGCCGATGCCTTTCTTGCGGCCAGTTCAGCAGCAGCACCTGGTAGCCGTTCCTCATAACAAGCGGCGCCGCCTCCGGTATCATCGCGGTCGCAATCGGATATTTTATATACGAAAGCCCTTCGGCTGCCTGCAAAGCCAGTTCCTTTTCGGTGAAGTCTGTATGGACAAGCGGATAAAACTCATCCAAAAAGTTAACCGCCTGTGAAAGCGATAAGGATTTAACCTTTTCGGCAATTTTTTTCAGCACGGTTCTTTGCCGCCCGGTTCTGGCTTTGTCATTGTCGATGGACCGCATTCTCGAATACGCGAGCGCCAGCGTGCCGTTGAGGCGGTAAACACCCGGGCCGCGCGAAATATTCAAGCCTTCATTCTTATTGAGGCTGCCCAACTCCTTCGCCGTCAGGCTGACATCGATTCCGCCGAGCGCGTTGATTATTTTTGTGAAGCTGTCAAAGCCGATACTGATGTAGTTGTCTATTCTGATTTTATAATTCAGCTCAATCGTTTTCACAAGCAGCTCCGGCCCGCCGTAAGCATGCGCGGCGTTTAACCTCGTGCTGCGGTGCCCCGGAATCGTAACATACGCTGCCCTTGAAAGGGAAACGATGCTGATTCTTTTATTCAGTTTGTTGAGCGACAGAATAATCATCGAATCCGAGCGCGGATACGGCTGGTTCTTGCTGCCGTAATCATAGCCGATAAGCAGAATGTTAATCACCTGATAATGGTACCAAACGCTGTTGTCGCTGACATTCGTCACAACAGCCGGAGCCGTTGTTATGCCTGCTGTTGTCGAAGCTGCCGTTGAGCGTGCTGTTGTTCCGGATGTGCCGTCGGTTTTACCGGCGGTTTCCTCTTTAGCGCAACCGGCGGTTGCCGATATCAAAATCAGCATTGCTGTCAGTACGGACAAGGCTTTTCCGAAAAACTTCTTTGGCAATTTCTCACCTCTTTACGGAATATGCCGGGCTACTTCAGCAGTTCAGGCAAAAGCTGTATGTGATAGTGTTTTGCCCTTACGCCGTCAATCACGCTCGGCAAAGCGCCGTAACTGCCGCCGTGCATCAGGAAAATATCCCCGTTCCTCGCGTTCAGGACATAGTTTTGCACCAATGACAGTCCGCGCGGGTTGTGGGTTTTGAACCAAACGTCTTCACGGGTCCAATAAATCGTTTTCTTATAACCCAAATCGCCCAAAACCTGCTGAAGCCGTTTTGTGCTGTTTCCGCCCGGCGCCCTGAAATACGGAAATTCGCTTTTCATTTTGTAAAAATATTCCTCGCCCAAAACTTCTTTGCAGGCTTTTTCCCAGCCTAATATATCCTGCCTGATTTCATTTTCAGAAAGCTTGCCCAAATTCATCCTGTGGGAGGTTGTATGGTTGCAGATTAAAAACCCCTGCTTAACAGCTTCCTGCCATCTTTTCGGGTTCGCTCTAAGCTCGCCGGTTAAAAGAAAGAAGGTTGCTTTTATTCCTTTCCGGTTGCATGTATCCAGCATTTTGCCCAGCCTGTAGCCCGAATCATCAAAAGTAAAAGCGATTTCCGCCCGGTTTCTGCTGCCATTGTAAACAATCACGCTCGGTGCCGCTCTATGCCCTGCCTTCGCGGCTAATTTAGCGGAAGGATTGCCATAGATATTGGTTTCACTAACATGGCGGTAAGCCCGGACCTTGTAGTAATAAGTTGTGCCTTTAACGAGGCCGGTGTTTGTGTAAGCTGTCGCGGAGGTTACTTTTAAGCGCTCATAAGCCCCTGCGGCGGGGTTCCAGCGGTACAGCACATAACCTTTCGCGCCCGGGACGGATGCCCAGTTTAGATTGATACCGGTGTTGCTCATCCAAAACGATTCGAAATGACCGGGAACGGACGGTACCGGTATTGCATTCAGCGCTTTTGAAGGAGCGCCGTAAATGTTTGTGTCTGCCGACCTGTACGCGCGGACTTTATAAGAATATTCCCTGCCGGTTAAAAGACCGGTATCGGTGAACCCTGTGGTTTTCAGCACCCTGAACCGGATATAGGCATTTGCGGATGCGCTGTAACGGTAGAGCACATAACCGGTCGCGCCGTCAACCTTGCCCCAGCTGATTTTAATGCTGTTGTACGAGGATGAAACAGCATTAGCCGAAGCGGGGGTTGAAGGCAGCGTAATTGCATGCGCAGCTCCCGCCGTGGCAAGAACAAAAACAACAGCCAGTGCAAAAATGACAAAAAACACTTTTTTCATGATCCGGCCTCCTTAAGGAGCCCTTAAATTTTAATCTCCGAGCGCCAAATGCTGAACGTAGGTCAATACCTTGGAGCTTGCGACGAAGCTGTAAAAAGCTCTCTCAAAGTAATTCAGAATGCTTCCGAAATCAAAGAAGAAGAAACTTTGCGGCACCGGCTCACCGGCGTAATGCAGAACAAACGGCTGGGTATAAAGAATGCCGCCCGGCCCCCAAATCTCGGCTCTTACATAACTGCCGATGCTGCTTGAATAGGAATCAAGGTTTAACGTGCTGCCCACGCAGATAACCCTGCCGTTTGCTATCCAGTGAATGGTTTTGCAGTCTTGTGCTGTTATTTTAATTTGGTCGGTCTGCTGGTTAACGGCTATGTCGGTGACTTTCGGCTGAACGGTGCCGCTTGGGGCGGTCCATGCTGTGCCAAGGGTCAGGCCGGTTTCCTTTTCAAGCTGAGCAAGTTCCAACGGATTTTTAATGTCTCTTGTTCCCGCGAAAAAGGCACCCTGTTCCATGCAGGTTCTCAGATTTTCAACCGTGTTGGCAGGCATGCACATAATTTCCCAGCTGGTGTCAATCGCCGAAAGGCTGTGCGCGTCGCTGTTGCCGAACCCGAAAATGCTTCTGCCGGTGGGGATAACATTTTCCAGCAGAATATCCCAAAGCTTGCGGTCGTTTTGCGTCCGGTTGTCATCGGCGTTGATGATTTCCATGCCGACGCAGGTGTGGTAATTTTCAAAAAGCTTCGTGAATTTTTTAATCATGTAGTTGTAATGGAGATTGTTTGTATCATAGGCAGCCGCGGCGGTGTCATTCTGCGCGCCGGTGTACATCCCGATGTGGTTGATAAAGCTTAACCCGCCCGCGTCCTGAACGCCCTTCAGAACCTGGTCATAATAACTCGTGCCGCCGAGGTATCCGTCGCCGTAATCACAGAAAAAGCTGTTGACATGCGTGTTGTTGAAGGATGCGGCATTTTGCTCGATGCCGTCAGGCACTCTGAGCATTCCTCTGCCGTCTCTGCCCACGCCGGCCGTAATCTCTTCAAAGCGCTGCAGTGTCAGCGGCTTGGAGTTTGAGCCGAGGGTGTCAATATTCATTGCGAAGGTGAGTAAAGGGTGGATATTTAGATTTGTCCAGCTTTTGTCAACGGTTCCGTGGTCGGTCATTGCCAAAATATCATAACCGAGTGCGTAATGCCGCTCGACCATCGCCGAAAAATCCTCGCTGCCGTCGCTGACAGTGGAGTGGGTGTGAAGATTTGCCTTGTACTGGCCGGTTGTGCTCCAGTTGACATTCGCGTAAGGGTTCACAATGGTGTAGTCGGTTCCGGCCGCGCTCGCAAAAAAGGGAACAAAAGAAATCAGCATCAGCGCGGTTAAAATAACTGCCGTCAGTTTTTTGAAGACAATGAATTTCATTTTCATAAATTTTCTCCCTTTCGTTTCAAGGCGCGGTTGTTTTACTGCCCGTTATTTGCAATATGATTATATGCTTTTTTGCAAAAGTATTCAATTGTTTTATTAACTACCGTTCTCCTGCAGGTGACAATTCAAAATATTTTCCTTGACAAAATACGAAATCGATTTATACTGGTATTAGACCCACTCAACAAGCAAAGGAGGGGAAAGTTGTGAAAAGGACGATATCCGTTTTGCTGGCGGCTGCAATTTTTATTGCAATGCTGCCAAGTTATGCGCTGAAGGCAGACGCCGCAGCGGCCTATATTGTTCAGGGCACAACGATTCCTCTGGCGGATTACCCGGACGGAGGGCCTTCATACGGCGCTAACCAGTGCTGGGCTTTCGCGCAGATGGTTTACAAAACGATTTGGGGCGGGCAGGGGTTTACCGCGTACCGCGCAACAGCAGATGACATGCTCCGCAATGTGGCGACGGGCAGCGCGAGAGCTTTGACGGCCGGCAACATTCAAAACTTTATTACCGCGGCTGCGCTCGGCGCGACACTCAGGATTACCGACAATATCGAAGGAAACGATATGAACGGCACTTATCTGCATTCCCAGATTTTGGTCCAAAAAGACGCGAACGGTTTTACCATTTATGACAGCACGTCTACACAGATAAGAATAAAATATTATACCTGGGCGCAGTACGCTTCCGGGTACGCGAACTATAAATATTTCAAGTACATCAAATATCCGAACGCGGCAGTTTATTCGCCTGTTGTTGCCGCGCCGACTTTTTCGGCAGCCCCGTCAACGCCGACAAACGGCAATGTAACCGTAACAATCACCTATCCGGCCGGTACGGCAAACCGGTGGTATAATATCGGCAGCGGGACTTTTGTTTTATATACAGCGCCTGTCGTATTAACGGCGAACAATACCGTATACGCAAAGACCGAGGACATGGGCGGCAATTTCAGCGCAGTGAGTTCGGTAACTGTCGGCAACATTGACAAAATACCGCCCGCCGCGCCGGTGATTACCCCGTCGGCTACGGCGCCGACAAACATCAATGTTGCCGTGACAATCATCTATCCGGCAGACGCGGTGATAAAAGAATACAGTACGCTGACCACCGGCTGGACGGCATACTCCGCGCCGGTTAACCTAAAGGCGAACGATACCGTTTCCGCGAGGTGCAAAGACAATGCGGGCAATGTCAGCAGCATCAGCACGCTTGTTGTGGGCAACATTGATAAAACGCCGCCTGCCGCGCCAACGCTGTTGGCAACCCCGTCAGCGCCGACAAACGGCGATGTGGTTGTTGCAATCACGTACCCGGATGATACGGCGATCCCGTATTACAAGACAAGCACGGGAACCTGGCTGACTTATACGGCGCCGCTGGATTTGCCGGTTAATGATACCATATCCGCGATGGCGCAGGACGCGGCCGGCAACAACAGCGCTGTCAGCAAAATTGTTGTTGGCAATATTGACAAAACACCGCCCGCCGCGCCGACGTTTTCGGCAGCACCGGCAGTGCCGACAAACCATGATGTAACCGTAACCATAACGTATCCGCCGGATGCGGCAATCCGTTACTACAAAACAGGCTCGGGTGCCTTTGTTTTGTATACAGGGCCGGTTGTATTAACATCTGACAATACCATAACCGCAATGGCTCAGGACGCGGCCGGCAACGTCAGCAGCACGAGTTCAATAAATGTGAATTATATTGACAAAACGGCACCGGCGGTTCCGGTTCTTTCCGCAGCGCCGAAAGTCAGCATCAACGGGAATGTGACCGTTACGGTAAGCTATCCCGCCGACGCCGCAGTGAAAGAATACAAAATCGGTTCGGGCACATGGACAAAATATACGGCTCCGGTGGTTTTATCCGCCAATAACACCGTTTACGCGCGGTGCAAAGATTCTGTGGGCAACATAAGCTTGACAGGCTCGGTGGAAGTAATCAATATCGACAAAACACCGCCCACTGTGCCAACCTTTACGGCGGCGCCGAAAACGCCTACGAACGGCAATGTAACCGTAACCGTCCTTTACCCCGCCGACGCCGCGGTAAAGGAATACAAGGTGGGCTCGGGGGTATGGAGCGCATATGCGGCGCCGGTGATTTTGACCGAAAACCATACCGTTTACGCGCGGTGCAAAGACGCCGCGGGCAATTTGAGCGCGATAGGTTCAATCGCTGTCAACTATATTGACAAGGTTGCGCCGGTTGTCACGGGCGTTTCAAATAACGCTTCCTATTATACCGGCAGGACAATAACCTTTAACGAAGGCACCGCAAAACTCGACGGCACTTCTTTCACAAAAGGCAGAACGGTTTCATCGGGCGGCACGCATAAACTTGTCGTAACTGATGTTGCGGGCAATGTAACAACTGTGATTTTTACCATTATTGTGGCTGTAAGGGATTTGACACTGAAGACCGCAATCTTGACCTTGGCAATCGGCAAAACCGCAGCCTTTGCGGCGGTCATATCGCCGGGCGATGCCACCAATAAATCGGTCAGCTGGAAATCGAGCGACACAAATATAGCAACGGTTGACATCAATGGCACAGTAACCGCTGTCAATATCGGCACGGCGACTTTAACCTGCACGGCGAAAGACGGCAGCGGCAAAAGCGCGGCCTGCACAATAACCGTAATTTTGGGGGCGCCGCAAAACCTGAAAGCCGTGAAGGCGACGGCAACAAGCATTAAGCTTGCCTGGTCGCCGGCCGCCGGGGCGACGGGCTATTATGTATGCCGTTACTCAAGCGTGACGAACACCTACGTCAAAATAAAAACCGTAACATCGAGTTCGTATACCGTGACAGGTTTGGCATCCGGCAACACCTATTTTTACAAAATCCGGGCATATAGAACGGCAGACAAAACAACAGTTACAAGTCTTCTTTCAACCCGGGCTTACGCAACACTGTAAATAGTAATCAACAAAAGAGCAGAGGCGCCGAAATTTCGGCGCCTCTTTGTATTTTGGAATGCATTCTCGACATGGAACGAATCCCACCACCGCAAGCGGTTCCCCTCCCTTTGGCAAGGGAGGCTGACGAAGAATCCGTGAAAGTCCCCCTTGTTAAAGGGGGAAACCGGCGGTAGCCGGAGGGGGATTTTGCCCACTAACTCAGCGCGATTTTCAAATTCGCCAAGTTCTGCTGCATCAGCGAAAGATAGGTAGCGCCGGCGTTGGTTTCCGTCTGGGTAAGGTTTTCGCAGGAATGGAAAAGCAGCAGTTTCGCTCCGGTTTTTTCGCTTAAAAGTTTGGCTGTTTTTTGGTCGGAAAACTCCCTGTAAAATATAACCGGAATATTGCCTGTCTTTATCGCGTTCTCCATCCTTGCAAGCGCTGCGGCGCTCGGTTCGGTTACGGTTGTGCAGGAGGGATACGCGGCAAGGTAGCCGAGGCCATATTCCTTTACAAAATAGTAAAACGCGAATCTGTCGCCGAAAATAACATTCTTGCGCTTGCCGTTTTTGACCGCGTCTTTAAAGCCGGTATCAAGCTCTTTCAGTTTCAGTTTGTAAGCGGCTGCGTTTGCCTTGTAAAATGCGGCATTTTTCGAATCCATTACGCAAAGCTGGGCTGTAATGGTGTCAACCATTTTCACGGCGTACAGCGGGTACAGCCAAATATGGGGTTCCATCGGCTGCGTTTTCCCTGTCAGCACAAGCGTCTCGTTTGACATGTCGGTATCAAGATTTATTCCCTTGGAAGCGTCAAGCACAAAGGTTTTTGTTATATCAATAGATTTCGTTTTATCCGCAACCCACAGCTCCATAGAATCATTCGTGTAGATAAGCAGGGCATTTTTTTCTATTGCGGTCATATCCTCCGAGTCGGGCGTATAGGTATGGCAGTCAACTCCGGGCGCAAGCAAAAACGTTAGGTTGACTTTGTCTCCGGCGATTTGCCTGACAAAATCGTACTGGGGAAAAAGCGTGCAGATGACCTTCAGCCTCCCGTCGTCCTTTTTCGCGCAGCCTGAGAACATACAAGCAACAACGGCGGAGGAAAGAAATACGGATATAAGTTTTTTTGTTTTCATGGGGCATCTCCTAAAATTATTCATTATAAGCCCTCTTTTCCAAAGAGGGTGGCAGGCGCCAGCCTGACGGGTGATTAATCCTCAGTCGCCCGCGGGGCGACAGCTCCTTTGAAAAAGGAGCCTTTCACTGATCACTATTTCAGCGAGCCGATTTTGGCAAGAATCTTTTTCAGGCTTTCTTCCGCGCGGACGGATCTTTCGGTGTCCACCACCGTTTCGGCGAGCATCGCTTCGCATTCGGCGACGGCGGCCTGAAGTTCGGCTGAATCCTCGGCGCTCAATTTGCCGCGTTCAACCGAAGCGGCTTTCGGCAGCAGCGTATTTCTGAGATTGCCCGTTGCGCGGCTGTTGTTGAACTGCGGAAACTGTTCGGGGCGGGAAAACACATCTTTGATTTCGTCATGCAGCAGCAGTTCGCTCACGAGCTTTATGATTACATCATTCTCCGCCGTCAGTTCGTGGTTTTGGTTGCGGAAATAAAAGGTTGTCTCGGGCAAAATGCCGGTGGAAGCGTCAACAATCCCGTCGGGTGAAATATGGCTGTGGGCGGGATTCGTGCAGCGTGTGTTTTGCTGAATATATCCAACGGGAAGGGGTGTGTCAATGCAGCCGCTTGCCGCGCCCAAAGAAGCCGATTCGATATTCACCCAGCCGTCACCGTTGTATTTTTTGCTCGCGTTCACGAAGGTGTGGATAGGATAGTTATAATCGACGATGTCAAAAATCCTGACGCCGCTTTCGGCAAACTTCAAAATATTCGCACGCATATTCGCCTGGCCTTCATGGAATAAGTCCGTTTGGCGGCGGATTTCTTTATGTGCCTCATCGCTTAGCAGTTTATCTGCAAGCGCCTCATAATCCTCGCACGGGACGGACCCCCACATGACCGTGCTGTTTAAAAGCAGGATGTTTCTTACCTCATCGAAGGTTTTCCGGAGCAGGTCAACAAAAACGCCCTTGGGCACAAGCCACAGTGCGATTTTCACCAGACGGCCTTTGAAACCCTTCGCGGAAGAAATGATAGATTTTCTGTAAAAAACCTCATCGGTGTTAAAATTTCCGTTGTAAATGTCGGCAAAAAACTTTGTTCCGTTAAGCCCGGGCACAACGAAAACTATTTTATCCAAATCATTCTTAACCTGCGGATAGAAATTGAGCAGCGAAACGGCGATTGTTCCACCGAGGCTTATGGGAACAATGTTGACCTTTCCGTGGCCGGTTTCCCTTTTTACGAGCTGAATCATTTCATAAAGCTCGGCGGCAGTCTCCAGGTTGTTGCCGAAGGAATTGTAACCGAGGAAATAGATATGGTCATCGCCGGCTTCTTTGGAAGCTTCCGCCAGCGGAATACAGCTGTAAATAAAAGCGCGTTCATCCTGTGTGCAGCGGGCGGCGCTTTTGGGGTATTTTTCCGCCTGCAGATGGTTTACCGGTTTGCCGTCCGGCCCGGCGGCGCTCGGGGAAAGACACGCGCCGACAGCCTTTGATGCGCGGTCTGTAAATCCGTTGTCTTTTCGGGTAAAAATCATTTTAAGAACGGGCCAGGCCAACGCCATGGCCAAAGCGCGCGGCCTGAAGCAGACGGGGAAGTTTATCCCCGGCGGGGCTTCGTTTTTCATGCGGTTTCCGTTTTCATCAAGCCGGGAAACCTTTGACTGGCCAATGCCGGGCACGATGATTGTCGGGGAATAGCCGCATTTGCCCCTGCACGCCGTAAGCACGCCTTCGTTCGGTTTATTAGCTTCCAACTCCCTCACATCCCGTCTTTCGCAAATGGGCTGATTAACTGACTTGATTTTAATGCAGAAAGGTGTGTAAAGTCAATAAAAAGTTAAGCCCTGCGCGGAAATTATCCGCGCAGGGGAAGACCTTGATACATGTTAAGCCCTCTTTTGGCGGGCGAATCCCGACGGGTGATTTGAATCCTCAGCGACCCGGAACGACACAAGGGTCGTTCCCTATTTCAGGTTCCAGTCCGAAAAGCCCCTTGCGCCCCAATACTGATAAATCGCGTCGCTTAAAAACTTGCATATCGGGGTGGCGTATTCGGCTGTGGTGTCCACCGTGGGAGCCGGCTTTGCGCCTATTTTAATCATTATATTTTCAAGCCTGGTCTGCGCGTTGGTAAAGTCTGCGTAAACAACAACCGTGGTTGCAAGCATCGCGTTGCACTGGTCAATGGCTCCCTGCAGTTCCGCGGCGTCCGCTGCGCTTAAAGTGCTCTGGTCAATCTTTTCGGCAGCCGGAAGGAGGTCGTTGCGCAGGCCCTTTGTTTCGCGCCCGACATTGAACTGCGGGAAACGGTCGGGCGCTGAATGGACATCAGCAATATCATTATAAAGCAGGAGATTCGTGGCAAGCTTCATAATAACATCATTTCTGCCGGTGCCTTCATGGTTCTGGTTGGCAAAGTAGAAGGTTGTATCGGGCAGCAGGCCGGTGGAAGCGTCAATAATTCCGTCCGGTGAGATATAACTATACGACGGATCCGGGCTGTATGTATGCTGCTGGACATAGCCTGCGGGAAGAGGCGTATTAATAAAGCCGCTTGTGGCGCCCATAGATTCGGAATGGAAGTCAATCAAGCCGTCTCCGTTGCAGGTTTTGCTCGAGGGGACAAAGGAGTAAAGCGGGTAATTGTAATCAACAATATCATACACTTTAACGCCGGCTGCCATAAAGGCTTTTATATTCGCCTTCGAATTCACCTGCGCCCGGTGGAATATATCCATTTGCCGTTTGATTTCGGCATGAGCCGGGTCGGAAAGATACTTGGCGGCAATCGCGGGGTAGTCCTCGCTCGGCACAAGTCCAAAAATCATGGTGCAGTTTAAGAGTACATCTTCTCTTAACCGGTCAACTATCTTTGTGACCAGGTCGAGCAGGATTTGCTTCGGAATAATCCTCAGCGCGATGTTGATCAGATAACTTGTGTAGCTGTCGGCCATCAAAGAAGGAATAAGGGTTTTATAAAGCGACACATCGTCGGTGCTTAAATTTCCGTTATATAAATCGCCCACAAGCCTGGAGCCGTCCAATGCGGGTACAATGAAGATGATTTTATTCAAATCGTTCTTAACCTGCGGGTAAACTTCCATCAGGGTATTCGCTATCGTGCTGCCGAGGCTTATGGGCACAATATTAACTTTATCCTGGCCGGTTTCTTTTTTAACCTGCTGAATCATGTTATAAAGCTCCTGCGCGGCGTCAAGGTTATTGCCGTAGGAATTGAAAGCGAAGAAATACAGGTGGTCCTCTCCGGCTACCTTCGTATAATCCTGCAAAGGTATTGTGTTATAAATTGTTGCGCGTTCCGCCGGGGTGCATGCGGCAACACTGTGCGGGTATCTGTAAAGCTCAACATTGCTTACCGGATGGCCGGTTAAGTCAATATCGCTCTTGACAAGCGCTTTCCCGACAGCTTTGGCCGCGAAATCGGTGAAACCGTTATCCTTTTGGGTAATCAGCATTTTCGCGAGCGGGAGCGCCAGCGTTTCAATCAGGTAGTTTGTATCAATAATGATCGGGAAAGCTTTCGTGTCACTGCCGTCCGATTTCTTTACCCGGTTGCCGTTTGCGTCAAGCAGGTATACATCGGATTGGCCGATGCCCGGGATAATGATGGTCGGGTAATAACTGCTGTTGCTTTTATCGGTTGTTGCGCTGCCCTTGGCGCTGCTTTTGACCGTTGCGGCAGCCTTCGCGGAGCCGTCATTTGTGAGAATGTTTACCGCTTCACTGACGGTGGAAACGGTTGCGACGGAACCGCTCTTTTCGGCCTGCACCGCAAGGGGTTTAGCGGCCGGCGCCTGCACGCTGCCAAAGCCAAAAGCGACAGCGGTAAAAGCAAGGGTTAACGCCAGAAAAACAGAGGTCAGTCTCAAGCAGGTTTTCTTCATTTTAATTCCCGTCCTTTTTTAAATAAAAAATTGTAGGATTACTGCGCCACTATTGTATCACAATTATTGAATAACCGTCAAATAATAATCGGCAAGCTAAAAATATATTTGCGTTATATTTCGCGGAACGACACAAAGGTCGTTCCCTACAGAGTCCAATCGGAAAAGCCGCGCGGGCCCCAATATTTATAGAGCGCGTCGCTTAACATCCGGCAGGCTGTTTCTTCCAGTTTGCTCACGGTGTCGTCCGCGGGAGCGGCCGCGGCGCCTATCTTATACCTAATGTTGTTAAGCCGGTCCTGCGCATGGAGGAATTCATTGTAATCTACTACTGTATTGTTCAGCATCGCGTCGCATTCCGCAATAGCCCCTTGGAGCTCGGCAGCGTCGGCGGGGGCTAGGGTGCTTTGGTCAATCAGCTTGGCGTCTCTCAAATCGTTGATAACCCACTTGGTTTCCCGCCCGGTATTAAACTGCGGAAAACGGTCAGGCATGGAATATACATCCGTAATATTATTGTATAAAAGCAGTTCCGTCGCGAGCTTGATAACAACATCGTCTCTGGCGGTTCCCTCGTGCGCCTGGTTTTTAAAGTAGAATGTTTGGTCCGGCAGAAGTCCTGTGGACGCGTCAACAATTCCGTCGGGTGACATATGGTTGTGCGCGGGATTGGTGCAGTGCGTGTTCTGCTGAATATAACCGGCGGGCAGCGGTGTGTTCACCGGCCCGCTCGTCGCGCCCATCGAAGTGGAGGCAAGATGAATAACGCCGTCAGCGTTGACATCTTTGTACGAACCCGAAATAGAGTAAAGCGCGTAATTGTAATCGACAATGTCGAAAACTTTAATACCGCTGTTCACCATTTTTAAAATATTCGCGTCCGAGTGCTTTTGCGCCTGATAATAAATGTCCGTTTGCCGTTTGACTTCCGCGTGCGCGGGGTCTGAAAGGAATTTTTCCGCAAGGGCGGGGTAGTCGGCGTTCGGGACAAGCGCCCACATCATCGTGCAGTTGACGAGCGCGGATTGCTGAAGCTGGGCAAGCACCTTATCCAAGAGGGTATGAACCACTTGCTTGGGCAGCAGCCTTAGCGCAATATTAATGGCATACGGCAGATATCCGCCGAAGAGCGAGGGGAACAGATTTTTATAAAGCATTTCGTCCCCGGTGCTCAGGTTGCCCTTGTAGATGTCGCTCACAATCACGGAACCGTCCAAAGCGGGGACGATGAAAACCACCTTGTTGATGTCCTTGTAAACATCCGGGTAATATTCAAGCAGCGAATTCATTATGGTCGCCCCGAGGCTTATTGCCGCGATATTGACCTTGGCGTGCCCGGTTTCCCTTTTAACCTGCTGAATCATGTTGTAAAGTTCTTTGGTAATATCCAGGTTGTTGCCGAAGGAATTGTAGGCAAGAAAATAGAGGTGGTCTTCGCCGGCAACAGCCGAATAGGCCTGGAGCGGGATGCAGCTGTAAATATAGTTTTTGTCGTGCTCGCTGCAGCGGGCGACGCTTTGCGGATATTTGACTACTTCAATATTTTTCACCGGCTGTGTGTCAGGCCCTGTCGCAAGGGAAGAAAACACATCGCCGACTACCTTGGCGGCTGTGTCTGTAAAGCCGCAATCTTTTTGCGTTATCAAGGTTGCGGCGAGCGACGGCGCCAATTCCGAAATGATGGAATTAACATCGACGGTGGGCGGATAAGAGGTCATTTCTTTACCGTTTGCGTCAAGCATCCTGTTGCCGTTCGCGTCTAAAACATAAGTTTCGGATTGGCTTATGCCGGGAATAACAATTGTCGGGCAGTAAGCACAGTTGCCGCCGCACTGTGTCAAGCAGCCGTCCTTCGCTTCGCTTTTCGCGCCGGATGAAGACCTTTCGGTCAGGATACCCACCGCTTCTTTCACAGTCGAAACGGTGGAAACGGCGCCGGCCTTTTCAGCCTTGACGGCAAGCGTATTTTGGACAGCGGCCGGCTGCGCGCCGCCGAATCCGAAAGCGGAAGAAAATATCAGCGTAACCGCGAGCAGTAAGGAGGGTAGCCTTAAGCAATTCCTTTTCATGCTTTTTTTGTCCTTTCTTTAAGACAAATTAAACCCTGTTATTTCTCTTCCTCTTTTACAAACTCATTGAACTGCGGGTAAGCGGGGTCCTGAAAAACATCTTTGATATCGTTGCTGCTCAGCAGCAGCATCATCAGTTCAAGCAGCGGTTTGTTATCGGCCGCCTGCTCATGCTCCATGTTGCGCCAGAACCAAGTGGTGTCCGGCACGGCGCCGCAGGAGGCGTCAACGTCGTTTTGGGGGTTGATGTGGTTGTGACCCTCATTTTTGCAGTTCAGGTTTTGCTGTTTATAGTCTTTGCCGAATGTCTCGCCCAGCGGCGCGAATTTCGCGCCCATCGACTCGGAGGCGGAATGAACCACCATATCGGAGCTTTCTTTTGTTGATTTAACGACCTTATAGAGCTGGACATTGTAGCCGCAAAGCGCGAAAATATCAATTCCGTTTTCACGCGCTTTGGCAACCATAGCGGGGAAATCCGAGCGGACCTTCCACCATCTGTCCGTCTGTTCTTTTATCTTCGCGTGCGCGGGGTCGCTTATCAGCTTTTTGCTTAAAGCCTCATATTCGTGCGCGGGGACGAGGCCCCACATATTTGAGGCATTGACAATGACGGTATCAACAACCGCTCCGACAACCGCCTCAATAAATTTTCTTAAAACTTTTTTCGGCAGCAGTTTCGCGACTTTAATCACCTTTGCCGCTGTTTTTCTGCCCATTAATTCAATGAAAAGAACCTCATAGTCGTCATAGGCGATGTTACCCTTCATGATGTCGGAAACATTCATGGAACCGTCAAAGGCAGGCACCACGCCGACAACGCGGTTAATATCGCCGTCCGCCGCGTAAGCGTCAAGGTAAGCGGTTGTTATGGTGGCGCCGAGGCTGACGGACGCGAGGTTGACCTTTGAATGGCCGGTTTTTTGCTTGACCATTTGGATGAATTCCCGCAGGCGCTCCACCGTGTCCTCTGTGTTGCCGATAGGCACAAAAGCGAAGTAAAACATATGGTCCTCGCCGATATGCTCGGCAAGGGGCTTGAGGGGCAGCATGCGGTATATGAAACTTCTGCCCGCCTCGCTGCATTCGGCCAGCGAAGCGTCATAAGTTTCCACCTTGACATTATGTTTATATTGTCCGTCGGGGGTGCTCGCAAGGGTATCAAGCGCTTCGGAAATTGCCTCGCCTGCTTTTTTGGTGAAGCCCAAATCGTGGCGCAGGACAAGCATTCTCAAAGCCGGAAAAATGAGGGAGTTTTTAAGTTTCTTCATTGCGGCTGCGTCAATATCGGGCGGCCATGCCATTCTTAATCTGTTGCCTTGTTCGTCCTCGTCGTAAGCCTTGCAGTCGCCGATGCCGGGGATGACTATGGTCGGGTAAAAGCCGCAGTTGCAGGTATTTTCCATTTGATTGAACCCCTCTCAATAATTGTATATTTAAAAGACCTCTCCGTGTGTATAGAACCCCAAAACAGATAATTTAACAATATATAAGATTATCACAGGAACCTTGTTTATTCAATACTTTTTTCAAAATTAACAGCAAAAAACACAGCGGCGCGGTAATCCGGATTGTTGACTTCGTACGAAGCCTGTGATAATATGATTGCACAACCGAAAATGTAAAACTTATTTTGATTGCGGAGGGAAACTTATGCTGACTGTGCTGAATTTTGTGCGCGGATTGATTAAAAAGACCTTCTTTATATCAATGGCTTTGTCTGTTTTTACCGCTGTATTTTCCGGTATTACCGGGATGATTGACATTGGCACGAACAACGGTCCGCCGGAGGTTAGCAAACAGAACATACTCTTTTTAGGCTCCTATACACATTCGCAGGATGTCACAACAGACGGCGCAAGCTACTATTTCAGCGCGAGATTCAGCCTGATTAAAACAGGGCTTGACGGAACAACGGAAACCGCGATGAATTTGAACGCCATTCCGCAGGAACTGAAGGATAAATTCGGCTCCGCTCATATCGGCGGCATCAGCTATTGGAACAAGACAATATACGCCGCCATTGAGGACAGCCAGGTTTGGAAATACCCCATAGTAGCCCTGTTTGATTCCTCCACGCTCAAATTTACCGGCAAATATTACATCCTTTCCGCCGAACTTCAGAAAAACGGCGTTCCCTGGATAGCCGTTGACGGCGAAAACGGTTATCTTTATGCCGCTCAGCGCGATAATTCGCCCGCGCTGATCGTTTATGACCTTAACACCCTTGCGTTTGTAAAAACCGTTCCACTTTCGATGACGGTTGATAAAATACAGGGCGGGGATATGTATAAAGGAATACTTTACGTCGCGACAAACGATGCTACGCAGGCGGTTTACGCAATCAACCCCGTAACCGGCGAGGCAAAAAAATATTTTGACAGGAATCTGGTCGCCGGCAGCGAGGGTGAAGGCATGACGGTTCTCGAAACCGCGGACGGCGCTGTTTTTCACACCCTCGATTTAAGCCCGATTTTTATCAACGCATATTTCCGCCATTACGCGCCGATTAAATAATCTGTAAAATTATTTTTAAAATATTGAAAGGAAAGTGACCGGCAATGTTCAATCCGTTTTTATCGGCCTTTAAAAAGTTTTGGAGCATGTTAACGGTAGTTCTTCTCATGGTGACAGTCGCGGCGGAATACCCGCAGGGGACACCGCAGGGCGCGGTGCTCGTAGCGAGCCACACCTATATGCTTGACCAGGCCCTGACCAGAGGGCAGGGTATTACAACAGACGGGCAGTATTTTTATTTCAGCGGCAATTTATTCCTGAATAAAACCGATATGCAGACAAACAAAACCCTTGTAAAAAACATATTGGCGATTCCGCCCCAGCTCCTTGTTTTGGGTGATAACCACATCGGCGGCATCAGTTACTACGACGGCAAAATCTACGCGCCCATTGAGGACGGCTCGGCTTATCAGCATCCTTACATTGCTATTTTTGACGCCAATACGCTGAAGTTCACCGGCAAATATTACGCGATGCCGCTCGCGCTTCATGATGCAGGGATTCCATGGTGTATCGTTGACGGCCCGAGAGGTTATCTCTACACAATGGAATGGAGCAACGCAACGGTGCTGAATGTTTTCAACCTAAGTGATATGAGCTTTGTCAAAACCGTTCCGCTTTCCATTCCGCTTGACCGCATACAGGGCGGTGGAATATATGACGGGAATTTATATCTCTCGATGGATGTCGGTACAAAGCTGGTTTATAAATTGAACCCCGTAACCGGTGAGGCAGGTTTGCTGTTCAGCCGCAATGTGTCGTCTAAAATCGAATCGGAGAGCATGACGGTTCTGACGACAGCAAACGGGCCTTTGTTCTGTGTGATGGATGTTGGTCCCGACCGTATCAATATGGTTCTGCGTGAGTATAAATTAGCGGATTAATTTCAAAACAAGCATAACGGGCGGGAATTCCCCGCCCGTTTCCCGTCGAAATTATTTTGAACAGAGGGATATTATGCCGGAAACACGCTACCGGGTGACGCATGCTTACAAAAGAATACAGGCGTTCAAGAGCAGAATGTTTGCAAAGGGCTCACCTGTTGTTTTGCTCGGCGGCAACCTGCTGGCTGACAAAATCAGCGGCAAAACCCTGCTTTTTGCCAAGTTCGGCAACGCGGGCGAAAAAACAATTACCGCCTTGTTTATGGACGTTAAATGTTTCGATGAACAGGATAATATTTCCGGTGTGATTGAGGACTTCGGATATTTTGATTTAAACGCCGCGCCTGCCGATTCTTTCGGCGGGAAGATACCGGCTGAAATGCCGGTTGAAAACATAAAAAGGGTTGAAATCATTTTAAACAGAGCGTATTTCAGCGACGGACAAACCTGGGAGAACAGCTCGAAAAATATGCTTGAGGCGGTACCTGTTCAGAAAAAGCTGAAAGAAGTATTGCACAGCAAACTATTTTCGCAGTTCCTGCATGAATATAAAATCAGATACGAAGAAGAATACAAATTCAAACTGGCGGAATTTTTCCCGCTGCAAACCGAGGATTATTGGCTATGCACCTGCGGCCAGTTAAACCTGCCGTCAAACGCTGTCTGCTGCGGCTGCGACTGCGAAAAAGCATTCACCTTTGAATATACGAATCCGTCAACGCTTGAACGGCTGGCTGAGCAGCACGAATTCGGAAAGAAAGAACAGAAAATCGAAAAAGAGGAAGAAAAGCAAAGTAAAAAAAGCACATTTTTTAACTACGCTAAAATCATTGCCGGCGCTGCAGCCGCGGTTATTATTTTGCTGATTGTAAACGCGAAAGTTGTTCAGCCGCCGCTCAAATATGAGAGCGGTAAAAAAGCATATGAAGCAGGGAACTATAATAAAGCTGTCGACTATTTGGAACAGATTCCGAAGTATAAAGACAGCAGTAAAATAATTGTAACCGCTACCCGGAAAATCTTATCCACAGCGAAAGCAGGAGATAACGTCAGCTTCGGCAGTTATGAGCAGGATAATAATATATTGAATGGGAAAGAGAGCATTGCCTGGCGGGTGCTGGCTATACAAGACGGGAAAGCTCTGCTTGTTTCCGAAAAGAATCTGGATTGCCTGCCGTATGATAATCAGCAGCCTGAGTCTATGCCGGTTTCCGTTTCATGGGAAGCCTGCAGCTTGCGCAAATGGCTGAATAAAAACTTTATCAACACTGCTTTTACAACTGATGAACAGATTGCGATAGCCGCAACAAAACTTACGGATACATTTAAAAAAGATGACGGAACCATGGGCGAAAGCCATATAAACGATAAGATGTTTTTGCTGAGTGTTGAGGATGCCGTAAAATATTTTAAGAGTGACGAAAATCGGATGGGTGTAAATACCAAGTACGCCCAGTCAAAATGGAAAGACCAAAACATCCTGCCTGATCTGGGCGGCAGCTGGTGGCTGCGGACCCCGGAAGGCAATGGCTATGCATTATATGTCAGAGACACCGGAAGTTTATACCAGGAAGCCTATGATGGGACTAACGATGAATCACTGATGGCATATGCCGAGACACCGGCTAACGACACAGGTATCGCGGTCCGCCCTGCTATGTGGGTAGACTTTTCAAATTAGAGGGAACCTGAAGGAAAGGTTTGCAGTATGGTAAATATGCACAAATTTAGGTGCTAAAATTCTACATGCAAAAATGGGGGGTATTGACAATACGGAAATAACGCCTATAATGGAATAGTAATAGTATTATAAATATAATAGTAGGCGTGTTTTCTTGTTGCCCTGCGCGCGTAATGCTCTTGTCGAATTAAAAGATGCGAACTGAACACATAAACTCAAATGTCAAGTTGAAGGGGAAATGATTATGAAAAAAGTATTTTCAGCTATTCTGATCTTCATAATGATTTTATCTGTTTTACCCGCGGGGATAATAATAGCATCCGCGGATTCCGGAAGCGGAACTGTCATCATCACCTTTAATGCCAACGGCGGTACAGGCGGCACAAGTTCATCAAAAGTTATCGGCGCGGCACTTACGGCCCCCACGGTCACCAGAACCGGTTATACATTTTCGGGTTGGGTACCCGCAGTCCCATCGGTTGTTCCGGCAGTGGATACAACCTATACAGCGCAGTGGACTGCAAAAACCTATACGGTTTATTTTAATGTTGACTCGTTTCCGGCTTCGGTCTCTCCCACTAGTATAACGGTAACATATCACAGCACTTACGGATCATTGCCTTATCCAATCGCCAGCGGCTATACATTCGATGGCTGGTATACAAGCAGAAGTCTGGTAACGAGGATTCTAAGCACCACTACGGTTACAATAACCTCGTCGCAAACTCTTTACGCCAAGATGCACTGGACAGCATCCCCATTAAGCAGCGGAGGCATCTCATATATTCCAACCGGTGGAGGAACAGCAAAGGTTGTGGGAACTAGCGGACCGTCCGGCGGGCAAGTTACCGTTCCAAGTACTATTGACGGATATACGGTTACATCCATCGGAACTTATAATTGGGGTGGTTTAATTGATTACTACCCGTTTTCGAACTCGCCTGCTACGATTATTTTGCCCTCGACAATAACCTCCATCGGTTCTATGGCTTTCTTCGGTACCGAAACGCTTTCAGCCGTCTATTTTATGGGCAATGCGCCGTCAATGGGGGATACACCCAGAAGTTATTCTACCTCTATATATTATCTAGCCGGAAGAACAGGATATAGTACACCCACTTGGATCGGTAATCCGTGTTATCCCTTTGAAGGTGTCAATGTTACATTTGACGCAAACGGCGGCACAGGCGGCAGCGGAGCAACTTTGATGGTTCCGGGCTTGCCGCTAACAGTGCCGACTGTTACAAAGGCGGGTTATACTTTTACGGGCTGGTCCCCGGCGGTTCCCTCAACCGTTCCTGCTATCAACACCACCTACGCGGCACAGTGGGGTATCAGCGTAACCATCAACTTCGACGCAAACGGCGGTACGGGTGGCACAAGCGGTCCAATGACCTCCGGCACGGCGCTTTCCGCTCCGGTTGTTTCAAAACCCGGGTATGTTTTTACCGGCTGGTCGCCAACAGTTCCATCAACTGTACCTGCGGCAAATACGACTTATACCGCGCAATATATTAAAACCGCTGTCAGTTTAACAAAGCTGCAAGACGGGTTGAAGGTTAACATCCAGGGTTGGGTTGACGGTTACAAATATCAGATATGGAGCTATCAAAAAATT
>Ga0118677_10004940_pt1 | contig 23789 bp, 29 predicted proteins | sample AliMusrvi5mmetaG_FD_86154 | JGI IMG/M metagenome (GOLD analysis project Ga0118677, IMG submission 86154)
ACGGGGATGATCCCCGGAGTAATTAAGGCGAGCTGGTAAATTGGAGAGCCTATGAGTTTGTCGGATCCTATCAGTGACATGTTGAATCGCATCCGGAACGCTTCGGGTGCGGGTTTGAAAACGACTGACATCAGCCATTCTAAAATGAAGGGTGAGATAGCGGTTATTTTGAAAAAGGAAGGCTATGTCCGAGACGTGACGGTCGAGGGACAAGGTCGTGAAAAAGTGTTGCGAGTGGTGCTGAAATATGATGCCAGCCGGAAACCTAGCATTAGAGGGTTGCGTCGGGTTAGTAAGCCGGGGCTCAGGCGCTATGTGGGGTTTGATGAGATCCCCTTGGTGTTGGGCGGCATGGGGGTGTCCATTTTAAGTACCCCGTCCGGAATTGTGACGGATAATGAAGCACGGCGGAAACGTGTTGGCGGAGAGTTGCTTTGCCAAATCTGGTAAATCAGACGTTTCTGGAATAACTGTAATTTAATAGATTGCAGGTAACAAATTTAAACAGGGGAAGAGAATGTCTAGAATCGGCAAAAAACCGATAGTTATCCCGAAGGGCGTGACGGTCCTCGTGAGTGGCGGGACGGTATCGGCTAAAGGTCCTAAGGGTGACTTGGTGACGAAACTTCCTCCGTCCATCAAGGCGGAAGTGAAAGATTCGAATATTATCGTGAGTTCGGATGAAGATACAGTTCAAGGGCGTAGTTTTCATGGACTGGGTCGTAGTTTGGTCGCGAATATGATCTTGGGAGTGGAAAAGGGTTATTCCATTGAGCTTGAACTTCAGGGCGTTGGATTTCGTGCCGCGGTGCAAGGGAACAAGCTCACGATGAATATCGGTTATTCAAGCCCGGTGGTGCATGAAGCTCCATTAGGTATTACAGTGGCGGTTAAGGATAGTGTGATAACGGTTGGGGGTGCGAATAAGCAGCTAGTCGGTGATGTTGCGGCGCGTATTCGTTCCTATTATCCGCCTGAACCCTATAAGGGTAAGGGAATCCGTTATAAGGGCGAACATGTCCGGCGTAAGGCCGGTAAGACGGTGGCCTAACGTATGAAAACAGTGGATCGAAAAGAAAATCGTGCCCGTAGGCATTCGAGAATTCGAAAGCACATCGCAGGAACGTCAGAGCGTGCGCGTTTGTGTGTGATGGTCTCCAACAAGCATATTTATGTGCAGCTTGTGGATGATGAAAAGGGAGTGACGCTGGCGGCGGTGTCATCATCAGGAAAAGATGGTGTCGGCAAAAAAAATGCCGAGGGCGCCAAGTTGCTCGGGAAACGGTTGGCTGAAATTGCCATGGAAATAGGCGTCAAAAACGTCGTGTTTGACCGCGGTGGATACAAGTATCACGGCCGGGTTAAGGCGATTGCCGATGCCGTGCGTGAGGCAGGGTTTAAATTCTAGCCCTAGAAAGCAAGAGCACACTGTGATGAAAGAACGAACAAGGGCGGAAAGTAATTCGGACTCCTCGGGTGGTGAGGTTGAGGAGCGCGTGGTGTTTGTCAACCGCTGTGCAAAAGTGGTTAAAGGCGGACGCCGGTTTAGTTTCAGCGCGATTGTCGTGGTTGGCAATCGTAACGGGATGGTCGGCTACGGTTTTGGTAAAGCCAACGAAGTGGCGGATGCCATCCGTAAAGGGGGCGAAATTGCCCGTCGCAGCATGATCCATGTGACTCTCAAGGATAGGACGATTCCTCATGAAGTTACGGGCCAGTGTGATGGCGGTTATATTTTATTGAAGCCTGCTTCGCAAGGTACCGGTGTTATTGCTGGTGGTGGGATGCGCGCGGTCTTGGAGTTGTCTGGAATACATGATATTCTGGGTAAGTCGCTGGGAAGCGGAAACAAGGTAAACGTGGTTAAAGCGACCATCAATGCGTTAGAGTCTTTACGGTCTCGTGAGGAGATCATGGCGGCTCGGCAAAACTAATCATTTGATCCGATAGGTGGAATAAACAATGAACTTACATTCGTTGAAAAATACGACGGGCGCGAAAACATCAAGGAAGCGCTTAGGGCGAGGCATGGCCTCCGGGTTGGGGAAAACCTCCGGGCGTGGGCATAAAGGGCAATATGCGCGTTCCGGCCATAAGCATAAGCTCGGGTTTGAAGGCGGTCAGATGCGTCTCATCCGGCGTATCCCGAAACGCGGCTTTACGAATATCTCTCGCAAAGAATACCTTCCGGTTAATGTTTCTGAGCTTAATGTCTTTGATGTCGGTGTGGAGGTGACTCCTGCCGTGATGAAGGCAAAGGGACTCGCGAACGGGGTTTCAGACGGAATTAAGATTCTGGGTTGCGGTGCGATCACTAAGAAATTGGTTGTCAAGGCTCACGCGTTTAGTGCTGAAGCCAAGGCTAAAATTGAAGCTGCCGGCGGAGCTTGCGAGATCGTTATTTAAGGGAAATGAGACCGCGACATGCTTTCTGCGTTTACGAATAGTTTTAAAATTCCGGAGTTGAGGGATCGTATTTTATTTACGATGGGCCTTATTTTCATTTGCCGCTTGGTGGCGCATGTGCCAACTCCGGGAGTGGATGCAGTGGCATTGCAACGTCTCGTTTCCGATCTGGAAAAAAATTCAGGAGGGGGGGTTCTGGGCCTGCTCGACATGTTCAGCGGGGGTGCCCTGAGCCATTGTGCCGTGGGGGCACTTGGGATTATGCCGTATATCAGTGCCTCCATTATTTTGCAGCTTCTCAGTGCCGTGGTGCCTGCGTTGGGGCGGCTAAAACTGGAAGGGGATACGGGGCGCCAGAAGCTTACTCAATATACGCGGATGCTGACGGTATTCCTGTGCGTTATTCAGGGTTGGTTCATGGCGGCGACTCTTGAAAACCCTACTGTTCTGGGATTACCGGAAGGGATGAGTCTCGTTTTAAATCCAGGGTTGGGCTTTAAGTTAATGACGATCGTTACGATGACCACGGGGACGGTATTCATTATGTGGCTGGGGGAGCAGATTACCCAGCGAGGGATTGGTAATGGTATTTCGCTTATTATTACGGAAGGCATTGTCAGTCGATTGCCGGCGGCGGTAGCCTATGTCATTCAGATGTTTCACGTGGGCGAAGATGGTATGCGCCAATTCAATCCGGTGTTTCTGATTGTTTTGATTGTCGCTCTTTTCGGTGTTGTGGCGGGCACCATCTTACTGACACAGGGGCAGCGTAAAATCCCTATTCAATATGCGAAACGTGTAGTGGGACGTAAGGTTTATGGCGGACAAAGCACATTTATGCCGTTGAGGATTAATTATTCCGGGGTCATGCCGATTATCTTTGCCCAGTCGATTCTGATGTTCCCCGCTATCCTTTTACGACGTATACCGGGTGATTTTGCCCAGAAAATGGCGGATGGCTTGACGATGGATTCGGGTTTGTACATGGTTCTCTATGGGATTATGATCCTTTTCTTCTCTTATTTCTGGGTGGCCACGCAGTTTAATCCGGTACAGATAGCCGATGATTTGAAGAAATACGGAGGCTACGTTCCGGGAGTACGTCCCGGGGGGCCAACGGCAGAATTCTTGGATATGACGATGACCAAGATTACTTTGGCGGGTTCGATTTTTCTGACGATTATTGCGGTCATTCCTTCGTTGATGAATCGACAGTTTGGCGTTCCTTGGCTGGTATCGTCCTTCTTTGGCGGAACCAGTTTATTGATTACGGTCGGCGTGATGTTAGACACCATGCGACAGGTGGAGTCGCATCTTCTGATGCGGCATTACGACGGATTTTTGCACCGAGGAAAACTACGCGGGCGTCGATAAAAAACGGTTTTTGGAGTGGCCAGTATTGTGAAGACAATTATTTTATTAGGCGCGCCGGGAGCAGGAAAAGGGACCATTGCGGAAGGGATTCGCAATGAGAGCGCTTTTATCCATGTATCCACGGGGGATATGCTGCGGGAAGCGGTCAAGAATGGAACTCAGATCGGGCGTCAGGCCGAGGGTTACATGAAACGTGGCGAATTGGTGCCGGATGCCGTCATTGTCGGGATTGTCGGGGAACGTCTTGAACGTGGTTCCCGTGATTTAGCCTATATGTTTGATGGATTCCCGCGGACGTTGGATCAGGCACGTTTGTTGGATGAGACATTATCCCGGTATGCGTCGAAAGTGGATAAGGTATTTCTGTTGGATGCACCCAAGAAACTGTTGATGGCACGTTTGACAGGGCGTCGGGTGTGTAGAAAATGTGGTCAAAGCTTCCATGTGATCAACATTCCTCCCCAAAAAGAAGGCGTTTGTGATTTGTGCGGAGGCGAGTTGTATCAACGTGCTGATGATAGTGAGGCCACCATTCTGAACCGGTTGGAAGTGTATGCGAAGCAGACGGAAAGTCTGATTTCTTATTACGAAAACAAAAAAATTCTTGTGAAGGTGGATTCCTCGAAGCAGAGGCAGGCAACCGTGACCGAGATTTTGGCAGTCGCAAAACCTTTGCTGGCTTCATGATTATTCTCAAAAATCGGGATGAAATCCGCAAAATGCGGGAAAGTGGACGCATCGCGGCATGTGTTAGGGAAGAAATTGCGAGGTTGGTGTCGCCGGGGATTACAACCCGAGAATTGGATACTAAGGCGGCGCAGATCATTGAGGCAATGGGTGCGAAAAGTGCGTTTCTTGGGTATCACGGTTATCCTGGGAATGTTTGTATTTCGATTGATTCGGAAGTGGTGCATGGGATTCCGGGCGACCGCCGTATTGAGATCGGGCAGATTGTCAGTTTGGATGTTGGTGTTGTCTATGGCGGATTTGTCGGTGATACGGCAACGACCGTTATGGTGGGCGTAACGGATCTGGATGTCATCCGATTGGTGCGTGCTACGGAACAGTCGTTGGCGGCAGGGATAGCGGCCGCGTATGCCGGGAAGCGGCTGGGAGATGTGTCCCATGCGGTAGAGTCCGTTGTTACTCAGGCAGGGTTTTCGGTAGTTCGGGATTTTGTAGGGCATGGTGTGGGCCGGAAGTTGCATGAAGACCCGCAGATCCCGAATTTTGGAACGGCAGGAGCCGGTCCAAAATTGAAGGTTGGCATGACACTGGCCATTGAGCCTATGGTGAATATGGGGGAGAGTGCCGTGAATGTGTTAGAGGATGGGTGGACAGTGCGTACAGCAGATGGGAAACCTTCTGCGCATTTTGAGCATACGGTGGCGATCTGTGAGGATGGCCCTAAGATTTTGACGGCGGTGTGAGCCGTTGTCGGGTAGAGTATTTTGGTGTGGACAACAGGAAAGGCCATTGATAAATTGGCCCGCTATTTTTGGAATGGAGCCAGAGGATGAAGGTCAGAAGTTCAGTCAAGCGAATTTGTGAGCGCTGCAAAATTGTGCGCCGCCGGGGTGTGGTGCGGGTGATTTGCACCAATTCACGTCATAAGCAGCGTCAAGGTTAAGGAGAATTTGGGATGCCCAGAATATTAGGTGTTGATATACCCGGGAAGAAGTGCATTGAGTATTCGTTGCGCTATCTTTATGGAATTGGACCAACGAACGCCCGTCAAGTGATTGATGAGGCCAAGATTGATCCGGTCAAGAAGGCCGACGATCTGACGGATGAAGAGTTGGCCAGAATTATTAATGTAATTCAAAATAATTACCGGATTGAAGGTGATTTACGCCGTGAAGTGGCTCAGAACATTCGGCGTTTGATCAGTATCGGAAGTTACCGAGGGATTCGTCATAAGCGCGGACTCCCGGTTCGGGGCCAGCGCACGAGTACAAACGCGCGTACCCGCAAGGGGCCGCGGCGCACCGTGGGTGCGGTTCGCGGAAAAGAAGCGCGGGCGGCCGCGAAGCAGTAACAAACAGCAGTGATAAAAGAGGTACGGGTTCGCAATGGCAGACGTTAAAGAAAAAGTTGAAGAAAATATTGGCGCCAAACCGGAGGCAACTGGGGCTCCGAATCCAGACGCTTTGGCGGGAGGCCCCGATGGTGCGGCTCGGCCGGTTCGGCAGCAGCGTGTCCGTGCAGGGCGTGTGGTTCCGTTTGGGATCGTTCATATTCGGGCCACATTCAACAATACAATTATTTCAGTTTCAGACAGTAAAGGGGGCGTGATTGCATGGAGCACCTCGGGTCGTGCGGGATTCAAAGGATCCCGTAAGAGTACCGCCTTTGCCGCCAGTGTGGTGGCGCAGGAAGTGGCGCGACAGGCGGTAGCACGTGGAATGCAGGAAGTGGAAGTGCGTGTTCAGGGGCCGGGGGCGGGTCGTGAATCAGCTATTCGCGCATTGCAGTCTGCGGGATTGAACCTCACCATGATTAAAGATGTGACGCCGATGCCGCATAACGGTTGCCGGCCTCGCAAACGTCGCCGCGTCTAAGGGCAGATTTTGAGAGAACAGGAGAATTCGAATGGGTAGATATACTGGACCAGCATGCAGGCTTTGTCGCCGTGAAGGTATGAAGCTGTTTTTGAAGGGGGATCGTTGCCGGATGGCAAAGTGTCCTATTGAAACCGGGCGTCCGGCCCCGGGTATGCACGGTGCGCGTCCTTCTAAGAAGACGGATTATTGTGTGCAGCTGCGTGAAAAGCAACGCCTGCGTCGTTCCTATGGTTTACGCGAAGGGCAGTTCAAACTTTTCTTTGAACGCGCGGCGAGTAAGCGTGGCGTAACGGGCGAGATGTTGTTGCAGTTGCTTGAAATGCGGCTTGATAATTTGGCGTATCGTCTGGGCTTTGGGGCTTCACGACGGGCGGCAAGGCAGCTCGTTTTGCATGGACATTTCACTGTGAATGGGCGGCGCGCTGATGTGCCCTCGATGACGTTAAAAGTCGGTGATAAGATCGAAGTCAAGGGGCGTAAGCAAAGTCAGGATGCGGTGAAGCGTGTGGTGGAGGCCAAAGGCCGTGAAACCTCTTCCTGGTTGACGTTGGATAAGGATGCGCTCAAGGGGGAAGTGATCCGCATTCCTACACGTGAAGAAATTGCGCCGTTGGTCAATGAACAGTTGATCGTAGAATTGTACTCTAAGTAAAGAAATTCGTGCCGGGAAACGGTGAATCTGTTTCCGGGGAAGGATTGAATCATGCCAATCAGACTGAGCAAATTCGAAATGCCCAAGCGGTTAGTAAAGGACGAAGCCTCAGCCACGCCGACGTTTGCGCGGTTTGTTGCTGAACCGTTGGAAGTAGGCTATGGACGCACCATCGGGAACTCTTTGCGCCGGGTATTGTTGTCCTCTTTGGAGGGGGCGGCAATTTCATCGGTGCGTATTGAGGGGGCCCCTCATGAGTTCTGCTCCCTCCCGGGGGTGGTGGAAGATGTAACGGATATTATCTTGAATCTCAAAAAGGTATTATTGAAGGCGCAAAGCCGTGAGTCGCGCCTGTTGCATCTGAAGGTCAAGGGTGCCCGCGAAGTCAAGGCGAGCGACATTCAGACGGATGGAACGATTGAGGTGTTGAACCCCAATCAGCACATTGCGACCTTGGCGTCGGATGGGGTTTTGGATATGACCTTGGAAATTCGGGTTGGACGTGGATTTTGTCCGGCTGAATTGAACAAAAAAGAGAATCAGGATATCGGTCGCATTCCGATTGATTCGATTTTTTCCCCGGTCAAGCGCGTGAATTTTTATATTGAAAATACCCGTGTCGGACAGCGTACAGATTATGACAAACTCATTATCGAAGTGACTTCGGATGGGCGTATTTCTCCGGATGATGCCTTGACGGTGTCGGCGGCCGTCTTGCGTCACCATCTTGATGTGTTTGTCGACTACGATAAAAATGTGGTCGAGTTTGAGGATGTCGAGGCGAAGGTGGATCTCGAGCGCGATCAAATGCTCAAGACGCTCAACATGAGCGTCAATGAAATTGAGTTGAGTGTTCGCGCCGCGAATTGTCTGAACAATGCCAATATCACGACCGTTGGGCATCTGGCTCAAAAGTCGGAAGCGGAAATGCTGAAGTATCGTAATTTTGGCAAGAAATCCTTGAATGAAATTAAAGCCAAGTTAACGGATCTCGGGTTGAGTCTCGGGATGAAATTCGACGAGGATCTGGTCAAAGCCATGAGAGGGCTTGAGGTCAGCAAAGATAGCGAATAGTCCTGTCTTGAATTCGTGCCGAAGTGATGAAAAGTGAACGACCGGGTTTATGGATTAAATTCCAGGCACGGTGTAGGGATGTCGGGAGTCAGCAATGCGTCACAAAAAGAATATGGTGAGACTGGGTCGACCTGCAGAAGCGCGTAAGGCGCTGATGATGTCTATGGTCGGCAATTTTATTGAAGAACAGCGGATTAAAACAACTTTGCCTAAAGCAAGGTTAGCCCGTGCGTTGGCAGAGAAGATGGTGACAGTGGCGAAACGTGCCATTGCATCAGGCAAGCCTGAAAAAATGCTCCAAGGGAAGCGGAAAGTACTGGCCGTACTCCGTCACCGTAAGCCTATGATCAAGCTCTTTGACACGATTGCGCCACAGTATAAGGATCGTTTGGGCGGATATACCCGGATTACCAAGGTGGGGCGTCGTGGAAGTGACAGCTCGGAGATGGCCATTCTTGAGTGGGTGGATCTGGCTGTTGTGAAGAAGGGGCGCAAGGCAAAAAATGTTACGGCTGACACTGTTGAGCCTGTTGCAGGGGAACCCAAAAAGGAATCATAAGCCTTTTTTCCATTGCGGGAGGGTCTCGTGAAGATCCCCCCACATATCAGAAGGACGCCGATAGCGATGTCGGCGTCTTTTTTTCGTTAAAAGGAGTGAATGATGGATGCGCAGATATTGGTTGACAATATTTCTTCTGGAGATCCGTTTTGGTATGTTTTGTATGTCAAACCGCGTTGTGAAAAGAAGATGGCGGGTTATTGCGAGGTTCATGGAGTTGAGTATGATCTCCCCCTTCGGGAGGAAACTAAGATTTATCAGCGACGTAAAGTGACGGTGTATAAGCCTGTTTTCCCAGGCTATGTTTTTCTGCGTTTCCCGCAAGAGCATAAGCTCACCGTGCTCAAGAGTAATATGGTGGTGCGCATTCTCCCCATTGATAATCAAGAGCAGTTTTGTAAGGAATTGCAGCAGATACGCCAAGCCCTGGCCATTGATCCCACGCTGGATGCCTCCGCGGCCTTCCAGTCGGGGCGGCGTGTGTTGATCAAGAGTGGCCCTTTTCAGGGCGTGGAAGGCATTGTACAGGTCATTAAAGGTAAAACTAAAGTGGTTTTGAATGTGGATATTATTGGGCGCGCGATCGCGGTTGAGGTCGGTATAGAGTTTTTGGAGCCGGCGGAATAAGGATGTTAAGACAGACGGCGGAATCCCCTCATGGGAATCAGGAGATGATGAATGGATGTGAGTAAACTGGTGACCCCTTGCTATGTGGTGGATGAGGCGAAATTGGCGGCCAACCTCGGGCGTCTGGATGAGGTTCAGCGACGGACGGGGTGTAAAATCCTTCTCGCACTGAAAGGATTTTCCATGTTCCGCACCTTCCCTCAGATCCGGAAGGTGCTGCAGGGAACGGCCGCGAGTTCTTTGAATGAAGCCCGACTGGGCTTTGAGGAGTTCGGCCATGAAGTGCACGTCTATGCTCCGGCTTACCGGGCGGATGAATTCGATGCCCTTTTGGGGTATGCCTATCACCTGGTCTTTAATTCATTTTCACAGTGGCATCAATTGAAGGTGCGGGTGGCGCAATCCGGTAAGTCCGTCCGATGCGGCATACGGGTTAATCCCCAACACTCTGAAGTCAAGGTGAAGCTTTATGACCCCTGTGCACCAGGCTCCCGTTTAGGCGTTACGCTGGATCAGTTCGAAGGGCAGGATCTTTCCGGCTTGTCAGGGATTCACTTCCACACTTTATGCGAGTTGAACGCGGATGCTTTGGAACGAACCCTGTGCGTGGTGGAAGAGAAATTCGGTCGATATTTTAAGGGGTTGAGTTGGATAAATTTCGGTGGCGGGCATCACATTACAAGGGCCGATTATGATGTAGATCGGCTGTGTCGGGTGCTTCAGGGGTTTCGTGCTCGACACCCCCATCTTGAAGTTTATTTGGAGCCGGGCGAAGCCATTGCCTTGAATACCGGGGTTCTGGTCGCCTCCGTTTTGGATATCGTTCATAATTTCATGGATATCGCCATTCTTGACACTTCGGCGGCGGCGCATATGCCGGATGTATTGGAAATGCCCTATCGCCCAGGAATCGAAGGTGCGGGTAACCCTGGAGAGCATCCTCATACCTATCGCCTGGGCGGGATGACTTGTCTCGCAGGCGATGTGATCGGGGATTATTCCTTCCCGGCCCCCTTGGCCATAGGCGATAAATTGATCTTTACGGATATGGCCCATTATACGATGGTTAAAAACAACACGTTTAACGGGGTGGGATTGCCGTCGATTGCGATTTATCATCCGGATCAAGATAGCATCGAGGTCGTGCGTCGATTCGGGTATGAGGATTACCGCAATCGACTGTCGTAAAGTATCTTGGACCGTTTGGCTGGGGGTATGAGGAGGGCTATTCATGAAGCGCTTAAGTGCCATGACGGCGGGGGCTCGCATCGGGATGTGTGTCCTTCTGGCGCATCTTGCCGCGGTCGGTACCGGTTTAACGGAGCCAGTTGAGATGCCCGCATCCTCGATGCCATGGGGCCCGTCACTTCCCGCAGGACAGTTGAATGTGGGCCTTCATTTTGGTGACCAGCAGGTCGAATCCTATAGTGATATTTTGATCCCGGTGTGGCAACAACGGTTGGACCTGATATTTGTCAATCCCCGCGGCACAGGGAATGACGATGACAGTCAGGAATGCAATTTTGGATTGGGATGGCGCCATCTCTTTCCCGGGCCAGAGATCATGATCGGTGGCAATCTTTTCTATGACCGGCGGAACACGCCGCTCGACAATACATTTAATCAAGCGGGATTCGGTGTGGAGTTTTTAAGCCAATGGGTGGACGCCCGTGCGAATTTTTATTTGCCGGAAAATGGCGAAAAAACCAAGGATGACTATGTGGTGACGCCGGGAACCCTCCAGGAGCATAATGAGTACTGGTCTGCTCCCACCGCACAAGGCCATGTTATCAGTCAGTATGGGTACGAAATTACGGATTCCTATAATTTAAAAAATCTTCAGCATTACCGGACCACGGAGCAGGCCATGGATGGGTTTGATGCCGAGATCGGCTCCCTGCTTCCCCTTCCGGTTCTTATGGATTATGCCGATATCAAGGCTTTTGTTGGGTTCTACGAGTATAACGCACATTACGATGATAGAATTTCCGGGGTGAAGGGGCGTATTGAAGTCAGGCCGGCCCCCGCATTATATCTGGATGCCGGTTGGGTGGAAGATGAGAAATTGTTTGGCTCACGGTATTCCGTGGGTGCCCGGGCGGCGATTCCGTTTGATCTGGCGCGCTTGAGTCGCGGGCAGAATCCCTTTACTGGGGCGCTTGCGGGCTTCCAAAAGGGGGGGGCGCAAATTCCGTTTGTCACACGATTCACAGAGATGGTCATCCGTGACCTGCACGTCCGGACCGATGTGTCGAAACCCGTGGAAGTGGTTGCGGATCGCCGGATCTTGGAGAAAACGTTGGTCGCACATGACCGCAAAGACTATACGGAAATATTGGCCTCTGAGGTAACGTTTGTGGATGGGAATAACCGGAGTGAATTGGAAAATGGGACTTGGGAGAATCCCTACCGCCAAATTAACGCGGGTGTGAAGAATGCGGTGGGCAATATGGTTTACGTCAGAGAGGCTTCCCTGCCGTACGACGAGAATGTCCTGTTGAAAGACGGAACCACCCTGTGGGGGGCCGGAACCCCGATTTGTGGCCAGCATGGCACTTTCCAGGGAAGCCGTTATCCCGTTGTGAATGGGGGAGGAAATGGACCGGCGGTCACGCTGGCCAATCATGTGCAGGTCACTGGGTTCGAGCTTATTCAACCGGCAGGGAGCTCTCCCTCCAGTCCTGTTATCTTCGGGGAAAATGTGTCGGGCGTTACCATCTTTAACAACACGATTCGTGGTAATGGAACCGCGACGGCGGGAATTTCATTGCAAGCATCAAGCATTTCTTCCTTTGTGGCCACCCTTTGGAACAACAGAATTGCGGGGGTGGCGGGGCCGGGGATTGATATAGGCGTGGTGGCCGTTCCCGATGTTGATCTGACGCTGGGCAAGAACACCGTTACCGGTAATAATGGGGATGGGGCAATCCTTTCTGCAACCGCTTGTGATGATTTCCATGTTTATATCTCGGGAAATTACTCCGGGAATGGGGGCGCGGGTATGACCTTGCTTGCCTCCACGGGGGATACCGTGGTAGAGGGGGCAGACATTATGGCCCATGCCAATGGCGGGGATGGCCTATTTTTGGATATCTATGGTTACAACAGTGTGCAGACCTCCTTTAACCATGTCGATGTCAGAAATAATCTAGCAGATGGTATTCATGCGGTGATGGCCTCAGGCGGTTCGGTGTGCGCCGTTTTTGCGGACAACAAGCTGATGGGGAATGGAATGGATGGATTGTTTCTGGATCTGAACTCCGGCCTTGATTCCTGGATTGTCGCGCGGGGTAATGCGGTTACCCATAACGGGGCCAACGGGGTGAATGTTCAAACGTTGGCCCCGTGGGACAGTGTCTATGATTTTGGCATGGCGGCAGACTACGGCCTGAACCTATTGCAGGGCAATGGGGCTTACCAGCTGTTGTTGAATGGGCTGGGCACGCTGTCTGCCGTGGGAGACGGGTGGGGGACCCCAACGCCAACGGCCAATGTGGATTATCGGGGGGAAGGTGGAGGATTGATCATGGCGGCTCCCGCCCTTAACACTCTGCCAACACCCTGAGGTGCGCTTCAACAGAGGCTGTCAATCCAGACAGGCTATAGCCCCCCTCCAGCACAGAAACTAAACGCCTCTCACAATATTCCCTGGCCAGAGTCATAACGCGTTGCGTGAGTTTGGCAAAGCCCTGCTCGGTGAGTTTGGCCTGGGCGAGTTGATCGTCCCGATGTCCGTCGAACCCGGCGGAGATGAGGATGAACTCCGGCTGAAAACTTGCCATGGCAGGGATCAGTTTTTGCGCAAAAGCCTGCTGGTAATCTGCGTCGGAAGCGCCCGGGGGCATGGGGACATTGAGGGTATAACCTTCCCCGACTCCTTCTCCCGTCTCTGCGGCTTGGCCACTATGGGGGGGATAGAGTGATTCCTGGTGAAGACTGAAATAGAACACGGAGGGATCATTATAAAAAGCCTGCTGTGTGCCGTTCCCGTGATGGATATCCCAGTCGATAATGGCAATCTTATGCAGACCGTACCGCTGTTGCAGATAGCGGGCGCCAATGGCAACGTTATTGAAAAAACAGAATCCCATCGCCCGGTCCGGCAGGGCATGATGGCCGGGCGGGCGGACCGCACAGAAGGCGTTTTGTGCCTGTTGCTGCATCACGGCATCCAGGGCGGCAAGAACCGCCCCAGCCGCCATCAGGGCGGCTTCATAGGTTCCGGGTGACCCGAGGGTGGCCTCGTCCGGTTGGAAGAGCTTTCCCGTGCCACAGGTGAGGCGAAGCTGGTCGACATAGCTGACCGTATGAATGGCGGTGATGGCATCGATGGGCGCCGGTTGTGTTGGAAGGTGAAGGAACTGATTCCAAAGTCCTTTTTTCTTCAAGTGATTCAGGAGGGCGGTCAGGCGTTGACGCTTCTCCGGATGTGCCCATCCGGTTTGATGTTTGAGAAAAGCGGGGTCATAAAGAAATGCGGTCTTAAGCATGTGTATTCCTGAACCTGAAGATGCGGATGACGATAAAGGTCTTAAAGGAATTCGTCAATCGAATCCCCCTTGATTCCCGTCTCTGAGACAGGTATCTTGGAAGCCGTTTTCAACCCATAAGGAGTTAACGGATGGACGTTCAAAAATTGTTTGCCAATCGTATTGGCGGTATTACGTTTGGGACCACCAACGAGATATATAAATTCGAGAAAATCAAGCGTGCCAAGGCGGCGGCACGGGCGGCACATCCCAATGTGGAATTGCTCGATTTTGGGGTCGGGGAGCCGGATCAGATGGCACCAGCCCCGATTCGCAAGGCCTTGAAGAAAGCCGTGGATAATCCGGCCAATCGCGGTTATTCCGATAACGGTATCCGTGAGTTCAAATTGGCGGCGGCGGATTACATGAACCAATTCTTCGGGGTCACCGATTTGAACCCTGACACCGACATCTGCCACAGTATCGGATCAAAGCCGGCGCTGGCCATGTTGCCTCTCTGTTTCATCAATCCCGGTGATGTGGCGCTGGTCACGGTGCCCGGTTATCCGGTCTTGGCCACCCACACCCGTTATCTCGGTGGCGAGGTGGTGAAGGTGCCCCTGAAAAAGGAAAACCATTTTTATCCCGACCTTGACCGCATTGATCCGGCGGTTCTGGCGCGTACCAAGCTGTTTTACGTCAATTATCCGAATAACCCCACCGGGGCGGCCCCGACGGAGGAGCTGTTCGACCAGTTGATCGCTTTTGCTCAGAAATACAATATTTTGATTGTTCAGGACGCGGCCTACGCCACGTTGGTCTATGGCCAGCCTCTATCGATTCTGAGCCGCCCGGGCGGGAAAGACGTTGCGATTGAACTGCACTCCATGAGCAAGAGCTACAATATGACCGGGTGGCGTCTCGGGTTTGTCGCCGGCGCTCAGCGTATGGTTCAGGCTTATGCGGAAGTGAAGGACAATGTAGACTCCGGACAATTCAAGGCGATTCAATTGGCCGCTTGCGAGGGGATTGCCGACAAAACTCTCGCCGACAAGATTAAGAAACATTATGAGCGTCGCTTGAAGAAAATGGTCAAGGTTCTCAAATCCGTTGGTTTCAAGGCGAAAATGCCCGGTGGAACCTTCTATCTGTACGTTCCGGCTCCCAAGGGGGCGGGGGTTCAGACCTTCCTCACTGCCGAAGACGCCTCACAGTACCTGATCCGCGAGTGTTCCATTTCTACGGTGCCATGGGATGATGTGGGCCCCTTTTTGCGCTTCTCGGCGACCTTTGAATCAAAGGATAAAGCCGATGATGATCGCGTTATTGCGGAGTTGAGTCAGCGCCTGATGAAGGCCAATTTGAGATTCTAGTCGTCGGGTTTTTCACGGAGGAGGTGGCGATGTCTGAAATAGCCAAGCTGATTAATGGGATTGAGGAAAGCGCCCGCACGGTGGGGTCCCTGACCGATCAGGTTCATGCGTTGCAAGCCATTTGCACGCTGGTGGTGGCGTCGCTTAAAAACGGGAACAAGGTGTTGACGGCGGGGAATGGGGGAAGTGCGGCAGAGGCCATGCATATGGCCGAGGAGTTTCTGGGCCGATTCCGCCACAACCGCCGTTCGCTCCCGGCACTGGCCCTGACGGCCGATGGTACGGCGCTGACTTGCATCGCCAATGACTTTGGCTATGACCGGGTTTTCAGTCGGCAGATCGAAGGGTTGGGGCAGGCTGGCGATGTGCTGGTGTTGTTCAGCACGAGTGGAACGGCCGTGAATCTCCGGTTGGCTCTTGAAGCGGCTCATGCCAAAGGGCTGAAAGTGGTTGGCCTTTTGGGAAAGGATGGCGGTCCGTTGGCGGGGAAATGTGACCTGGAGATGATGGTCAAGGGCACGGCTACGGAGCGCATTCAGGAAGCCCATCAGGTGCTGCTGCACCTGATTTTGGATGCGGTTGAGCGCGCGTTCTCTTAACCTGATATAGCGGGGGCAAGAATAAGAGTTTGAACAGAAGCACGCCAAGATCGCAAGGGCGGCTACCGTGAATACGCCGTATCCGCTTTTGACTAAAACGGGTTTGATTTAAGTTGGAAGGCATTCAATGACGGGCTCTGGCGAAAAAGATAAAGGACTGCGCTTGCCTCCTTGGATTCGGATCCGATACTCAGGGAATGGCAATCAGAAGGCGGTGCATCAGTTGTTGAAGGCGAATGACCTGCATACCGTGTGTCAGGGGGCCCGGTGTCCCAATCAACATGAGTGTTTCAGCCGTGGGGTCGCTACGTTCATGATCCTGGGTGATACCTGCACCCGGAATTGCCGGTTCTGCGCGGTCCATTCGGGGATTCCACCGGGCGTCGATCCCGATGAGCCGCGGCGTCTGGCGGAAGCTGTGGCCCAGCTCAAACTCCATCATATCGTGGTGACGAGTGTGACGCGGGATGATCTTCCCGATGGGGGTGCGAGTCATTTCGCCGCCACGATCAAGGCGATCCGGGTTCAATTGCCGGACGCTACTGTGGAGGTGTTGACGCCGGATTTTCAAGGGGTTGAACGGGATATTGACGTGGTATTGGACGCCCTTCCCGATGTCTTTAATCATAATCTGGAGACGGTGCGGTCGTTACAAAAGACCATCCGCCCGGCGGCCAGTTATGAGTGCTCCCTGGCGGTGCTGGCGTATGCGGCCCAACGGGGGGGGGGCGGACTTCTGTGAAATCCGGCCTGATGGTCGGGTTGGGCGAGACGGATGCGGATGTCTATGCGGCGATGATGGATTTACGGCAGGCCGGGGTGGCATTGCTGACGATCGGCCAGTATCTGGCGCCCTCTGCGGTCCATGCTCCGGTCAAGCGCTATGTGACGCCGGCGCAATTTGAAGAATACGCCCGGCGAGGGCAGGCCATGGGCTTTCGGAATGTGGCCTCCGCGCCGATGGTGCGTTCTTCGTATAGGGCGGAACGTCAATTCCATGGTGGGGAAAAGCCGGGTGCGCCCCGTGTTTGAATATTTCGCCTTTTGGATTGCAGGTTTTTTGTGTCGCACGATTCCTCTGCATTTTGCCTATTGGCTGAGCCTGCGGGTTTCTGATTGTTATTTCTTCTTTGAACGGCGTGGTCGCAGGGCGGTCATGGCCAATCTGCGGCAGGTCATGGCGTTCCGGGGACGTCATCCGACGGAGCGGGAGCTCAAGTTGACGGCCCGCACAACCTTTCAGTTTTTCGGTAAATATTTGGTGGATTTTTTCCGTTTTCAGCGGCTTAGCGAAGCGGATATCAAGCAGTTGGTGACCATTGAGCATCCTGAATACATTGAACAGGCTTGGCAGAGGGGCAAGGGGGTCATTGCGGTGACGGCGCATTTGGGGAACTGGGAGATTGGCGGGGCCGTATTGGCGGGGATGGGGTATCCCATCAATGTCGTGGCGTTGAAGCAGCCTTCGGCCAAGCTGAATGATTTTTTCCAGAAGCACCGCCGTAAACGCGGCATGGTGGTAGTGCCATTAGGGGCTTCGGTCAAACGGCTGATCGGTGCTCTGCGGCGGAAGGAGTTCATTGCCCTGCTGGCCGATCGTGATTACTCGGATCATCATGAGCCCACCATCTTTTGCGGTGCTCCGGCTTGTATGCCGCGCGGGGCGGCCTGGCTGGCCGCGAAGACCGGTGCGGTCGTGCTGCCGGGGTTCGTTTTGCGCAACGAAGATGATACGTTCCTGATGAAGATGTATCCCCCGATCATCCCGGTGGAAGGAATGTCGCAGGAGGTGATTCAGGAGCAGATCAATGCCGCGCTGGAAGACGCGATTGGTGCCTATCCCCACCAGTGGTTTATGTTCCAGTCGGTGTGGGGCGGATCCAGCTATGGTGCATCCGGAAAAGAATTTGAACAGCACGCAAAGACCATGAAAAAATCATAGGCATGCACCATGCGCCGTATTGCAGTTTCATTGGCTGTTTAGTAAGTTCAGGCCAAGATGAATCAACCGTCGACAACCAAGCCGACTGCCAGAGGGTGCGTGATCATTCCGGCCTATCGGGAAGCGGGTCGGATTAGCGCCGTGGTGGAGGGTGTCAAAAAATTCATTCCCGACGTGATGGTGGTGGATGATGGATCACCCGATGAAACCGCGAATCAGGCCGAACAGGCCGGAGCCATGGTACTCCGGCATGACGTTAACTGCGGAAAGGGCGCGGCTCTGGATACGGGTTTCCGGGCCGCCCGTGATCGTGGCTTTGATTTCGCCATCACCATGGATGGGGATGGACAACACGCCCCGTCGGATCTGCCGGGGTTTATCCAAACGTACCTCCAGTCCGGTACGCCGGTCTTGGTGGGCACCCGGATGTCGGATACCCGCAGTATGCCCTGGGTACGGCGGATGACCAATCGGTTTATGAGTTGGCTGTTGAGTCGCGAGATGGGGCAGTGGGTGCCCGATACCCAATGCGGGTACCGGCTTTATGCGTTGGCGGTCGTGCCGGAAATTTCGGCGGAATCCAAACGGTTTGCCGCCGAATCTGAAATCCTCATGGATCTGAGCCTCCGGGGCGTGAAGATCGGTTCAGTCCCCATAGCCACCATTTACGGCACTGAACGCAGCAAAATTCATCCCATCAAAGATACCCTCCGTTTTATCAAGATGCTGCGCCAATATCGCAAGCGAGCGCGCCAGCAGCCCGTGGGCCGTCAACAACGGCTCACTTGATCTTCAATGGGAGACCGGCGATCACGAAGAGCACGCTGTCGGCGATGGCGGCCAGATCCTGATTCAGCCAGCCTTGCAGATCCCGGAAGGTGCGGCCGAGTGCCGAGTCCGGCACGATGCCCATACCGACTTCATTGCTGACGATGATGACATCGCAGGGACTTGCCTTCAGCGCGGCGATCAGTTCCCGCTGGCGTGTCTTTACTGCCGCCTCGCCTTCTTTCAGCAGCACATTAGTCAGCCATAATGTGGCGCAGTCGAGTAAAATACCGTCCCGCAGAGGCTTGTTTTCAAGGATGACCCGGGCTAGATCGAGGGGTTCCTCGGCGCAGCCCCATTGGGGGCCCCGTTGCTCGCGGTGCAGTTTGACCCGCTCTACCATTTCCTGGTCAAGGGCTTCCGCCGGTGCCAGGTACAAGGGATGCTGCCACCATTCCTCCGCCAACTTCTGGGCATGAGTGCTTTTCCCGCTACGGGCCCCGCCAAGGACTAGAACGATTTTGCGATTTATAGACATGCTTGTAACCTCATCAGGGATGATTCGGTGTCCTCGAAACCAAAGGTCTCCAGTGTCAGGACATCACGATACGTTTGGATGAACTTCAGGAATTCTTGAACCAATGGTTGGGGCGTCATCTCCAGGGAATAATGCCGGGAGGTTTTATCCGAGCCATACAGGTGGATGATCCGGGTGCGGGGCAGCCATTGGGTCACGTGACTGCGCCAGTCATATCCCATCTGCAGCAGATGTCCGAAATCCAGGCAGACACTGAAGGGCAGATCGAGTAGCAGGGGTTCACACCACGTGAAGGGGTAACCTAGATTTTCCACACAGAGGCGGGTCGGATCATCCACAATGCCGGCAAGCACTCGTAGGAGAGGGATCAGATCATGGCGCCAGGTGTCAATGCGGGTTGGCGAGGCCGATACCTCGATTCCCTCCAGATGCAGGATCCAACCATGGGGTTTCAGCGGGCGGCAGAGTTCAATAATCCGCAGGGCTGTACTCAGGTACTGCTCCCTCTCCTCCCGATTCGGGCTGCCCAGTGCCTTATCAATCGGGAAGTGGATGGTATAGCTGAGCAGATGGGCGGCGGCCAGTTGGCGCAGTTCCTCCACCTCCACCGGACTCGGAAGATTGGAGAACTCGTGAGACTCGAAGAAAACAATCTCAATGTCGTCCGCAAAGGGGGCCAGATGACGCACATTGGTGATGAGGTCAGCGGGGTGGACATAGGAGGTGAGTCCGAGCCGGAAGCGGCGGGGTTTTGAAATCAAAGGAAGGGGCGGAAATTCGCTCATAATATTTTTTGAAGTGTGGCGTCAAGCCGCCGCACTCCCAAACGGGGGGCCTTTTGTAACATGAAATGGGATCTATTCATTGAAAATCAATAGGACTGCGTTTTGGTTTGAGGCTTCGTTCCTTTGGGAAGTCGGTAAATCTGCACGGGTTCCAGGGTGACCAGGCCGCCGCAGGCGGCTTCATCGAGGAGTTGATTCAATAGCGGCAGAAAGGCTGTAATTTTTTCCGCCTTGTCGACGATTTCAATCACCACGGGTAGATCGGCTGCTAAATCCAGAATGCGCATGGACCGGAGCTTCCCGGAGGAGCCGTAGGACATCAGTCCCCGCAAAACGGTGGCGCCGGCCAAGCCCGCCTCCTGACTTTTCTGGACAATCACCTCATGGAGTGAGGAGTGGTGATGCCGATCGCCCTCGCCAAGAAAAATGCGTAACAATTTTGCTTCGCTATCCGGTTGCATATTTACTCCTCTTTGTGCCAGTTATGTCGGGTTACGGGGTTAGTACTTTTTTCACCAGCATCAGGCCGATAAAAAAAGCGGCCATGGCGCCGAAAAAGGTGCCGTTAAGATAGAGGATGGCATGGATCCATTCGCCATCTTTTACCATCTGCACAAGTTCATAAATGAGGGAGGATAGGGTGGTGAAGCCGCCGCAGAAACCAGTGGCAAGGAAGAGGCGGGCTGTTGGTGAGAGCAACTCGGTATCAGCCGCCAGTTGACTGACCATGCCGATCACCAGGCACCCCCCAAGATTGGAGGCCAGCGTTCCCCAGGGCATGCTGGCGGCAGGATGACTCAGGCTCAATGTAAAGCCGTACCGGCACAGACTCCCCATTAATCCGCCTGCCCCCACCCAAACAAAGGGCATGATCCCGTTCATTCTGCCCCCAGTTTGACTGTTACGGGGGTGCCTTCTTCAACCATGCTGGCGAGGGTGGTGATATCCCAGTTCGTCAGGCGGAAACACCCATGTGATTCCCGGCGTCCGATGGTTTCCGGATGCGGCGTGCCATGCATGCCGAAACCCGGGGCACTTAAGGTCAACCAATAGACTCCCACCGGATTATTGGGACCCGGGGGAATGATCAGCTTTTTGCCAATCTCCTGGGCACGCGGGGATTCCGGGAAATTGGCGGGATCAAAGGTGTAGTTCGGGTTGGGGGCAAAACTCACAAAGGTGAGATCTCCGACGGGCACCTTGTGTAACTGCTTGGCAATCGAGCAGGGGAACGAGGCGATGATATTGTCATTGGTGTCGTAGGCGCGTACCCGGTAGTGGTCACAATCCACCTCCAGGCGGGCCGCCGGGATCGACCAGTCTGTTGACCGGGCATTGGGGATGACCAGTGGGGTTCCTACGGCCACCGTCTGCCAATTGGTAATGGCGGGATTCAAGTACTTCAGAAAGACGGGGGACACATGGAATTCTTCCGCGAGCACTTCCTCCAGACTTTCGCAGGCCATGGCCGGCAGCGTTGAGGCTTCCAGATAATCCGCCGGGGCGGAACCGATCTTCCCCAACTCTTCCGTGGTAAGGGTATGTTTGAGGGTGGCCGGTTCCGTATCGGCGAGTAATTCCTTGCGCGCCTGCGAGACGGTCAAGTCGCAACTACTGGCATAATCCTTGAGGGCCTGTATGGTTTTTGAACCTTCCCGCCCGTCAATCAAGCCGACCCCGAACCCACTGCGGTCCAGCGCTGCTTGAAGCGTGGCCATTTGCAGGAGATTCAACGTTTCTTTCCTGGCGGGGGCAGATGGCTCGGTGTGGCTGACGATGTTGGTTGCTCCCTTGGCGGGGGCCAGAACGGGTGCTGCCACCGCCAAGCCCACCCAACCGCTCAACATCATGAAGCATGAAGACTTCACCACTAGTTTAAGAAATGGAGGAAATCCAGATAAAATTACGGAACAGAAGGGCGCGATCTTCGCGTGCTTCTGTTCAAACTCTTTTCTTTTCTGGATTTCTTTCATTTCCCAAATAAGTGGTGAAATCCCTCTTTTCTTTCGCCGGTCACAAATGGCTTAGCGGCACCTTGCCGATAGGGTGCACATTGAAGCCGATTTCGAAGAGTTCCTGGTGATTCAGGCAATTGCGACCGTCAAAGAGGAAGGCTGGCTTAACCATGCTGGCGTAGATTTTCCGGTAGTCCAGCTTCTTATACTCCGCCCAGTCGGTCATAATGGCCAGCGCATGCGCCCCGGCGGCCGCCTTGTAGGGATCCGGCTCATAGCTGATCTTGTCGCCCAGATCCGTCAGGTCCTTCTGGGCATTGCCCAGCGCCTCGGGATCCGTCACCACCACGGCGGCACGTTCATCGGCCAGGAAGCGCGAAACCCGGATCGCCGGGCTTTCGCGGGTGTCGCCGGTATCGGCCTTGAAGGCGAAACCAAGCACCGCGATCCTCTTGCCGGCCACGGTGTTAAACATGGTCGCAATCATTTTCCGGACAAACCGGTCTTCCTGATATTCATTCATGGCCACCACCTGCTCCCAGTAGTCCGCCACTTCGCTGAGCCCATATTGCTGGCAAAGGTAGACCAGATTCAGGATATCCTTCTTGAAGCACGAGCCGCCAAAGCCGACGCTGGCATTCAGGAAGCGCGACCCGATCCGGGCATCCATGCCGATGGCGCGGGCCACTTCGGCGACATTCGCCTCAGTGCGTTCGCATAAGGCCGAGAGACTGTTAATGGAGCTGATGCGTTGGGCCAGAAAGGCGTTGGCGGCCAGCTTCGACAGCTCACTGGACCAGACGCTGGTCGTTAGAATGCGATCCCTGGGCACCCAGTTGGCGTAGACGTCGGCCAGTGCCGCCTGGGCGCGGCGACCGGACTCGGTGGCGTGTCCGCCGATCAGGACGCGGTCGGGGTTCTCCAGATCTTTGACCGCGGTTCCTTCCGCCAGGAATTCCGGGTTGGAGAGCACCTCGAAATGCACGGTCTTGTTGCCGGAATGCAGAATGCGCTCCATGGCTTCGGCGGTGCGGACGGGGAGAGTGCTTTTCTCGACCACGATCTTGTTGGAGGTGGAGTTGGCTTTGATTTCGCGGGCGGTTTTCTCCCAGTACTGCAGGTCGGCGGCCCGCCCGGCACCTTGGCCAAAGGTCTTGGTGGGGGTATTGACGCTCACGAAGATGATATCGGCCTCACGGATCCCCTGTGCCACATCGGTGGAGAAAAAGAGGTTTTTATTAAGCGACTGCTGGACCAGTTCCTGAAGGCCGGGTTCATAGATGGGAAGACGATCCGATTGCCAGGCTTTGATGCGGGCGGCGTCAATATCCACAACGATGACACGGTAGTCAGGGCACTTCCTGGCGATCATCGCCATCGTCGGCCCACCCACATACCCGGCACCAATACAAAGAATCGTTTTCATAAAAGGTTCTCCCTATAACGCTAAAAACCTTGGATGGTAGCAAAAGCAGAGAAGACTTCACCACTAATCTGCATTCATTGGCGATAACTTTTCCCCGCAACACTGGCTCGACATCAGGGCAAACGCATCTAAATTCCCAATAAATATAGGAATATGCCACTTGCTTTCTATATACCTACAGTACTGCCGGGAAGAGGGATTTCAACTAATTTGGGAAATTCCGGAAATTAAGATTTAGACAAAGAAATCCAAAATGTTGCGGTATTTTTAATTCAGGGTGCTCGGTCTATTGGGCTACGCAGGAACGGTTTATGGTCTGCCCCGAATGAAAAATACCGCAACGGTTTTACGGGGGACATTGAAAAATAAATAAGAGAATGAAGACCCTGCGCTTTCTTATTTTTCCCGATGTGCCAAGGAAAACCGTTTGGCGATTTTTCGTGGCTGGCCTTTGAGAAGGGGCGTATCGGGCCAGTAGAGCGCCCCGCCAGACATGACAAATCGCCAACATTTATTTCACTTTGCTGGATGCCCATGCAGCGAACCCTTCTGAATTTCGGGCGCATCTCTGAGTGTTGGCACCTATGCCGCCCAGAGCGATAGGAGTTCTTGATTTTGGCAACGCAGGGCGACGGCGAGTAAGCAGGCAAAGCCTGGGTCGGACCAGAACTGGCCGCG